>PJEL010000462.1_pt1 | contig 47338 bp, 33 predicted proteins | sample 1853271 | NCBI WGS metagenome assembly PJEL01 (sample SAMN08108733, study PRJNA415343) | Invertebrate metagenome, whole genome shotgun sequencing project. | host: Globobulimina | place: Sweden: Gullmar Fjord | collected 2015-08
CAGCACCTGCCCCAACCCCAGAGCCAGAGCCAGCACCAGCACCTGCCCCAACACCAGAGCCAGAGCCAGCACCAGCGCCTGCCCCAACACCAGAGCCAGAACCCGCACCTGCACCTGCCCCAACACCAGAGCCAGCACCAGCACCTGCCCCAACACCTGAAAACCCACCACCTTCTTTTGCATTCCCGGTCACACAGTTATCTTTGAACGGAGAGTCTGAAATAATGTCTCCGCTCTATAATCTCAGGTCTGATGGTTCATACATGTCCATACCACATCAAGTTGTAAGGGCATGCCCAAGATATGCCATGCTCAGGATGAAAAGGTCTAGCTATCGCAAACATGTTGTCGAGCTAACAAATATGTATGAAGATATGACAAGATATCGGGTTGATGCATGTTCTCAGCCAAACGGTCGCTGGGATTCTATAAATGCAGTTTTGGTGTGCAACAGTGATGCATCAGCATGCTCTTGCAGTGCAAATAATGATGGATGCGGTCGTGGTGCAGGAGGAAAGGTATCGTCAACAATATTTGATCCCACAAAACGATACTTCTTTGTTTCATTTGGAAGGAGAACCAGGGATGTTGGGTCATTTAATGTGAACTTTGCCGGTAGCCCATCATCATTCCCATCCCAAGCACCAGCCACAGCCCCCTTCCCTGTCACACTTGTAACCTTGGAAGGAGATTTATCGATTACATCTTCTTCGTACGATCTGAGATCTGACGGATCATACATTTCAATGCCAAATGATATGATCGGTAGTTGCCCAAGATATGCCATGCTCAGGATGCAAAGCTCTACCTATCGCAAGCATGTGGTAGAACTGATTGATGTGAGCCAGGGGGTGACAAACTACCGTGTGGATGCATGCCCTCAGCCTGACGGTCGTTGGGATTCCATCAATGCCCTTGTGGTATGCAACAATGATCTCACATCTTGCACATGCAGTGCAAACAATGATGGATGTGGCAGTGGTGCTGGAGGGAGGATATTATCACGCAACTTTGACCCCACAAAGAGATACTTCTTTGTTTCGTTTGGAAAGAGAACCAGAGATAATGGATCCTTCAACGTGAGGTTTTTAAGTTAATGGTCGTCCAAGATTATCAATAATACCTTGTGAGTCATTGAGTTCATGTTGTGAGAGACTCGTGATTGCAGGAGTCTACTAATGTTTTCTTTTCTCTTTTGGAGAGTTTCTTGTTAAAAGCCTAGTATTCTCATAAATCAGGATGTCCTGGATGTTCATGAGTGAGAAGATTTGTTTCTTCATGGCCATCATGGCGCCATGTGTCCATTGACAGATCTGGAGTACTTCCAGTTGAAAGAGCTTGCAAACTGTTGCTCTTGCTTTTTAAGAAGTAAAAAAATGCAGAATGCTGTCTTATTATCTGTCTAATTAGGAATGAGTTTTAATAAATGGTATTAATCTTCTCACAATCCCTTGTTGGGGTCACGAGATCCAGACATCCAAGATATTCTCATTCAGTCTCAGGATATCCGAAAAGACCAAACGTGGAATTCTTTTCCGCCCAGTCTCGTAGAGATCTGTTAACAGATGTTGTGAAAAAAGTTTTTACAATTCCAATTTTATTGGATACCTTTGAACGACCTGCACGGGGGGAGCAATCTCTTTATGAGCTACCAGAGTATGGACAGCCTGGGCCTCTAGAGGTACTTAGACTCCCTCGACTGAAGCATACGTATACTACCTGCAGCACGTCTGCTGATAGATGTACACTTAAGATTAACGCATGGGTTCCTAGACGATCCACAAAGGTGGATCTGAAATCTCCATATCCTTTGGTAATCATTACCCCTGGGTTTTTAATTGGAGCAGATCAGTATACCAGTTATGCAGAGCGGTTGGCATCATGGGGATACGTTGTGATTTCATATGACTTTGTACAACAAGCTTTAGATCCTACAACGGATGTTGATTGTGTAAATCTGTTGGAAGAATTGATTGAATGGTGTCGATCCTCAGAACTGCTTGGCAAAATTAGTGATTCAAATAACATCATGTTGATGGGGCATTCCAGGGGAGCCAAAATATCTACTTTAGCAGCTATAAACGATAAGAGAATACAGAGCTTATTTTTGTTGGATCCTGTGGATGTTACAGTATACACACCGCCTGACAGGTCACTCTATCCATCTGCAACTACTGCCTTGTCAGTTGCAAGGCCAATACCTATTTGCATTGTCGGTGCAGGCAAGGGCTATGACTGTGCTCCTCAGGAGAGCAACTATGATTTGTATTTCAAATCATCGCGGGGACCTACGTGGAAGATTGTCATTGATGATTCAGGCCATTTACAATTCCTTGATGCACGAAGCACTACAGCCATGGGAGCTTTCTGCCAAGCAGGTACTTCGCCAGATATACAAGTCGAGTCACTAGCTCAGACTGTCATGGTTGCGTGGGCAGAGACAAGTCTGATCAGGCGCAGCGAGGCTGGAGATTCCATTCAGAAAATAGTCAGGGACCCACAAACAGGGGCCATCAATGTGAGTTCCGGGGAAAGTAGTAGCATACCAACAGTCGATATGAGGATGATTGATGTCATCAACGATAGCTCCCTTGGAGCTCAGTTTCAGTCAAAGAATATAGCCTTCTCATGAGAAAACTCCCTGTGAACAGTACAAGAAAGTGTACTATGGGGTCACGTGTCGGCAATCTGCTTCCTTGTCAAATTAAAGTTTTACCTGTAGTATTGAATATTTATCATATATTGTTTGGAATGTAATTCGTTTGGAGACCTTCCATGCTGATAGAATTGATCACGAGAAAGAGACACATTCAGAGTCTCACTTGAACAACCATTCCACGGGTCCTGCGGTGGCGATCACTGCAATGTCATTAAAGTATTCGATTTTAAATGAATAGTACTAGTAGAATACCTTTCGGTACAATCCAGTCAGGGTTTGTGCCCTTTCGAAGCCGCAAGGAGTCTCGAGAAACGGAGCAGCAACGGTATGGCAGGGTTGGCTTGAGGAATATGAGATATTATTCGCCACGTATAAAACAAGCGAGGCTGATTGCGGATGCAAATGAGAAAGACGATATGCAAGATAACCTGAGAAACGTGCTACACGAGGAGATGTCTAAAAGGATGAGTCAACTGTCTAGTGACCTTGGGAGAGCTGAGGAGCGTTTGCGCCTGGAGGAGAAAAGGCAGCAGCAGTTGGCTCCGTATAGGGTATCTTCTCCAAAATCTGGGGTTATAGGAAAGTCTCGGTATGCTGTCAAACTAAGGAAGAGCATTATTGCAGCCTCGCAAGATTCACAAAGGCCAATTCTTGTGTTTGGAGAACCGGGTCTAGGGAAATTCAATGTGGCCACACTGATTCATTTTGGTAGTAAGAATGGAAAATATCCTCTCATTACTTTGGACTGCTCCAGATTGGATGAGGATGCTGTGGAATTGTTCGGACGAGGAAAAAAAGAAGGCTTGATGAACATCATGCCTTCTCAGGGGAGTATCATCTTGAACAATGTCCATGAGGCTCTACCAGAAGTTCTGGAACTGTTGCAAAATTTTTTGCGAGTGGATAAAAGTCTGGATGACTCGGAGTATGAGGTATCAGGTGGTGAAAGCGATGATTCTCCAAGGATTATCATGATTGCTGAGAGGCAGGTTCCTGGGCTGGATGCTCAATCTATTCAAGTACCCCCACTTCGAATACGTCCTAGTGATATCAAACCTATTGCTGATGTATACTTGCGTCGATTGGCCAAGCAACGGGGCTTAAAGTCAGTGACACTGACTCCGGAAGCTTTGAGAAGATTGGAATCAGGGAAATATCGCAACAACATCTCAGAGCTTGAGGCCACAATTGCACGGGCTTTATCTCAGTCCATTGTAAATGGCAATAAGTCGGTTGTGTTAAATGAAGAAGTGTTTTGGTTCGCATCAGGTCAACAAGTGGATCAGTTTCGTACGGACCTACTCAGGCCTCTGCCATTATTTAGATCATTTCTTCGCTCCTCATTCTGGCCGAAGGAACTCAATTTCAACTTTACAATCTATGCATATGCCGCTATTGTGCTATACTTATACTTAGGACCTCAAGATAGAGATCATAATGCTGCCTTGAACGCCTTTTGGTGCTGGTGGTGGCCACTTTCATTCATTGCTTATCCATTTGTGGGACGAGTATGGTGTAGTATATGTCCATTCATGATCACTGGGGAGTTGGTGCAGCAGCTCCGTCTTAAGAGTGGAGCCAAGTTAAAGAAATGGCCCCGGGATGTGATGGAAAAATGGGGGTATCTTTTTTTGACGAGCCTTTTTTTAGGGATTCTCATTTGGGAAGAAGTATGGGATCTTCCAGGGCATGCCTCACTGTCTTCAAGCCTATTGATGCTCATCACTGCTGGGGCAGTTGTTGGATCCTTTTTCTTTGAGAGAAGAATTTGGTGTCGCTACCTTTGTCCTATTGGGGGTATGAATGGCTTGTTCGCTAAAATGGCTGGAACTGAACTTCGGGCCACACAGGGTGTATGCTCTGCAGAATGCTCCACATACGGCTGTTATAAAGGCGGCCCAGCTGTCCCACCAGAGGGCCTCGAATCTCCAGGTTGTCCGCTGTATTCTCACCCAGCTCAACTTGATGACAATAGAAATTGCGTGCTGTGCATGGAATGTCTGAAAGCCTGCCCTCATAAGAGTGTCCAGTTCAGGATGAGGATCCCTGGGGCAGATTTATGGAATTCATCTCACCAGCCGATTTCAGAGGAGCTTGCGCTCTCTTTTATTTTGCTAGGGTCTGTGGCACTGCACAAATTTCCAGTATTGTTGAATGACTTTGGAATGGAGAGATTCCATGAGGTCATTTTTAATGACAGGTGGATGCACATCACAGCATCAATCTTCATGCTTGGTTTTCCTGGCATTACGGCATGGGCAGTGGACTCTGCCTGGAGATTAGCCGCTAAAGTCACAGATAAGAGACAGATTTCTTTTGAAAGTGGAAATTCATCCGCTGAGACAGCAAGAGCGATTGAAATATTGTCCAGAGCCACTACAAGTTACTCTGGACTTGAACAGAATGATTTGATCGTGGCACCAAGCAAACCTTTCATCTCTCTAGGATATGGTTATTTACCCCTTGTGTGGAGCTCCATCTTAGCTTATTATCTCGATCTTTTCCTTTTAGAAGGAGGGAATATTCTAATGGTGTTTGGTTCATCACTTGGTATTCCAAATGAGTACCTTCCTGCCATCGCGGCTGATCCCCATGTTGTCGAGTTTCTTCAATGCTCTCTGTTGGCCCTGGGGATATCCTCTTCCCTTGTCCTGAGTAGGAAAATCGCTTCACAGCCGTGGAAGGTGTTTCTGCCTCAATGTGTATGCATTGTTGGCTTTGGGGCTGAGATTTGGCACTTGATTTTGACACATTCATTCTATTAGATTCCAGAGGTGCTTGAGATATGTACAATCTTGATACCAAGGTGCTTTATTACATCGTGTTCGTACCACATGACTATATATACTTCATGCATCTACCTTTTCATCTTGCTTTTGAGAAAGTATAGGGTCTCCAACAACGCCAGGGAAAGCCTTTAAAGTATAGAGGCCACTGGCATCTTTGATCTTAATAATCTCGTGCACATCTTTGAAGCATTTTGTAATATTCGATGCAACCGTTTTGATATTGAGCTCACTGCGATAAATTCCATGTTTTTGTCCAATTGTTCCCATGTATTTGATTCTCAGGCCACAAGGCCCTGCCACTGCAAGTAACTTGCAAGCCCCAAGTAAATACTCGTCATCCTTGTGTTTCTCAAAGCATGCCCGTATATCCGACTCACTTGCGCCATGTTCGACCGCCTTTCTCGTAGCTATGTCGAAATCAAGTTTTGATAATTCATCTCCCATTTCTTCAATAAGTGCTGCTCCTTTGTTCTGATCCTCCTTGGAGCTTTTCTTGTCATTCCCTTTGTCAGCAGCAGCCTTTTGTTCTAACTCTTCCACCTCTCCAATGAGCTTGAGGAGCGATTCTGAATTCATAGTTGATGGTGGGAAGCATTCTAAGGCTGAATTGAAGAATACTTTTGCTTTTTCACTATCTACCGACTCTCCTTGCAACCCGGCTTTGATCTGTTTAACTATTTTCTTTTGCATCACAACAGGGATGTACTGTATCAAGGGATCCTTACTATCTGACAAAGCCTCTGAATTTTCAGCAGGTGCCTTCAGAGAACTGACGATAGCTTTTAGCTTTGATGAGGAAAAAACGACATCATCCCTGTATTTGCTACCCAATCTTCCTATGACATAACAGCTTAAATTTTGCTTGGATGTGAAGACCCCAAGCGATTCAAAGAGTTTTTCAGCCATTCCTTTTGTTGCAGAAGCCCCGAATTTATCGATTTCACCTTGAAATACCTTTTGACTTCGAACCAATGCCTCTCGAATGGGAACTGGAAGCATTTTTCTCTTTTTAGAGGTACTATCTCCCCCCTGAGTTCCATCATTATTTTCTCTGTACTGCTCTGCCATGGCACAAATATCCTCAATTATCACCTTCACATCATCTGACATCACATATGGAATTTTCTTCTTCTTTGGAGTCTCTTCCTTTCGTTTCTTGTCTCCATCGGTCCTTCGCTGCCGTTTCTTCTTTCTGGTTCCAGTTTCTTCATCATATTCGTACCCAGAGTCCCCATCAGCCTCATCACGCTCAATTTTCCCACGATAGATAACAAACCCTCCATGTTTCGATCTTCTCTTGTCAGTAAACTCCACCATTTGAATGAATTCACTGTCATCAATAAAGTCGTCCATGTAATCATATGAGTTTTTATTCTTTTTCCTTCGTGGAGCAGCAGGCTCTTCATCTTCATTATTTGTTTCCATGCCTGTCCCTGCCTGGTCCTCCTCCTCATTATCTTTCTTCTTTCCTTCATCATCTTGTGCCTGCCCTTCATCATCACTCCCAGACCCACTCACTTCAGCCCCTTCCTCTTCCAAGACTACCTCCCCGTCCAAATCCGAATCCGAATCATCAGGTACCAAAGTCATGGCACGAGTAATCGCATGCAAGTATGCATCCAAGGGCCTTCGGTTCTCCCCATCTGGTCCAACTACTCCAAATTCATCCACTCCCGCTTCTTCTCGCAATTTCCTCCAGTTCACCTGTTTTCTCTCTTGCTGGTATGGAGCCAGGCTGACATACAACTTCCTTCCTGGGCCCAGGATCTGGTTCGCGACCTTAGACTCTTCCTGAAGATTTTGGATTCTTAAAGGACCGCTGAGTGCATCAATTTTGTGTTTACTCGCCCCTGAGGGAGAGGTCATGAGTTGAGGTACAATTCGTCGCTTTTGCTTTTGTTGCCGAGAATTCATATTTGATGCACGAAAACCCTAATTTTGTTCGAAAATATGTCGTATTTCTGCAGAGTAGATAGTATTGAAGAAACGAAAGTCGCTCCTGAGCAGTGATGTTTAATTTTCAAAACTGGTGACCAGTTTCGTCGTCTGACCCCTAATACAGATAACTATCTTTGAATGAAGATACGTAACATAAATTACAATTATAAAACTGACGACATTTCGCTGTCTTTATCATCGTCCTCATCCCATTGCTGAGGAAGCAAGTTGAATTCACCCTCTGTGCTTTCATAAAACAAGAGATCATCCATCGCCAACTCTGTATGTTCTTCAGGTTGATATCCACCTATCAGTTCAGAATAGGACAAAGAGCATAATGCATGCATCTCCTTTTCTTTCATCGAGTGAACAAGATACCTGCTCATTTCCTTGAGTCCCTGGCTGCATCTCTCCAACAGGACCTGGATAATGGCACTTGGGGGCTGTGATTTGAGCCATTGCTGAATTGCTATAGGTGGCATGGTGTTTGATGCTTCGTATTCTACAGATGATGCAAGGGAGGCAAAACCTTTTTCATGTGATAGCGCTATTACCTGTCGGGCCACATTCATGTACAGAATATAGACTGGGGCTTTTAGTCCTTCACGACCACAGGAGAGACCTTTTTTGCTACTCGATAAGAACATAATGAGATCTTCTATGGTTGCCACACTGTCACTTTCTTTAGCACGTGATACAACCAATCCTAAGGAAGCGTATGGAGAGACAAGGTGAACCATATGTCGGATGGATGGGACTCTATTTTCAATGCCCTCTTCATTCAGTGATGCACTACTCATATCTTGTAATCGAATCAAACAACCCAAAATATCATAGCAGACTAGAGCAGCATGAAGATGTGCAGGTGTGTTTTGCACACCACTCTTCCAGGAGGTGAGCGAACTAGCCAGGTCTTGGTTCTCTCCTTGCAAAATCATCGAGTGAATACTTACTATTGCTGATTGAAGAACTCGTACAAATGCCCCAATCCCAGTCTCGCCCTCGTATTCAAATGTTTCACTGGCAAGATCCACTTTGTTGCCAACCTCTTTCATATGCTGTGCAAAAGGAGCAAAGGTAGCAATTCGATCATCAGTCGACGAGCACCTACCTCCAAGAGATGAGCACATTCTTACATAATTTATCGCTTGTTGTAGCTCGTCATCGTTACCATCTTCTAACAATGATTTCATACCTTCCATATCAGCAGGAACTCTTGAAGCCACCAAATCTGCCAAGGCTTTCCTTTCCGATGTTTTTGACAACGCTACCCTCAGTGTATCGTCAGCAACTGACATGCAAGAAGTCTTTGGTTTCGTTCCTCCTTTCTTATCACCGCCACGTGCCTTCTTCTCTGTGAGTAATCCTAGCAAAGTCAGGACATGAGAGTCAAAATCTGTCTCCAGTTTTGCTCTCAACTCTTCCGACAAGATACCCATAGACTTCCTTAGAGCACGTGAAACATCATTTAACTGCATATATATATATATATGATACAAATGCTCAATTTCATCCAACCTTCGGAGAAACACGGTATCAAAGAAATAGAGGCGTGCATGGCATGGCATTATGCATCATACGCGAGATCATTCAAGCATAGTACCTTCCAATCAAATAAACCTCTATTTTTTAGAGTAATTGCAATGTTAGAAATTAACTCAGAGACATCATCTCTGACCCCAGAGGGTGGGTTTGTCACATCCTTGGACCTTTTCCGGGTCGCCTGTCGTGCCATCGTGGCATGCATACAATATTTAGAAAAATATATTGAATAATTACTATAGATCGTAACCTGAGATCGAGAGAAGGTCAATGTGGCGATGACAAACACGTCATTAAGTGCCTTTTTTTTTTCCAAATTCGAATTCGAAATTCGAATTAGTACTCAAGACAATCCAGCGATACAATACGAGAAAGTAAATATGCAATAGTGCTCCGAGATGATGCATAATGTGCCTAGGGAGCAGGGGATAAGCATGACGACAGATGACGCAAGGTGAGGAGTCGTTGCAGGACCCTCTGGTGTCCAAGGACTCTGGGGAGGACTGTGGAATAGATATTCACGTTGAGGGTCTTGGCTTGAATGATGATCAGCCTTTGGTGGACCCAGTATCTCTTTGTGAATCCAATCAGAGTAACTTGTGCGAGCTTGTATCTCTTAGCATACCTGTCATTTTTTCAAATGTGCTGACATTCTTGATGAGCTTGATGAGCATGGCATTTGTTGGGAGAATGTTGCCGGGAGAAAATTCTCTTGCGGCAAGTATTCTGGCGACGACATTGTTCAATGCAACGGGGCTGAGCCTGCTTGCTGGATGTACTTCTGCCATGGAGACAATTTCTGGTAATGCATATGGGATGGGGAGATATGAAACAGTGGGCCATGTATTCCAAAAAGCATTAGCCCTTGATGCGGTGTTATGCTGGTCAATCATTCTCTTTTGGACATATGGTGTGGAATATCTCCTTCTTGGGTATGTTGGTCACGAAATATATGTGCCTCTGGCATCTAGATATCTCAGGACGATATCTCCTGGCCTCTTCCTACATGCAATCTTTGAGTCCCTCAGAAGATATTTGGGCTGCCAAAAGATCGTTAGTCCTGTTACATGGAGCACATTTCTTGGATTTTTATCATGTCCCGTGTACAATTATCTACTCATTCGAAGGTTTGGTCTGGATGGGGCAGCAATGGCACAGGTATGCATTATGCTCACACAGACTGGTGCACTTGTCATCATGACAATGGTTATTGAGATGAACAAATCCTCTGGGATGCCAAGAACATGGAATGGGATCTCATGGGAAGCATTGACGCGTTTCAGCGGATATACCGAATTCTTGCATCTCGCCATCCCGGGTCTCTTTATGATACTCTCTGAATGGTGGGCTTTTGAAGTTCTTGTCATTCTGGCAGGCATGCTGCCATCTGGAGATACGAAAGTGCAGGTGTCTGCAATGGGTATAATTGTTCAAATATCGGGTCTGGTATGGACGATTGTTTCTGCTGTATGCTTTGCTGGATCTATACTTATTTCAACAAGCCTTGGCCATGGAAAACCAGAGAATGCCTTGTCTCACTCTCGTGAACTTTTCAAAGTGACCTTTTCGATAGAAGCTTGTATGGCTATTCTCTTGATTTTTATGAGAAATCATATCGGAAAGATGTTCACCAGCAGCGAGGATGTCGTGTTGGCTATTGCCAACGCACTTCCAATCTTTGCAATTACCCTTGTGCCTGATGGAATCAATATTCCGATCCAAAATATATTGAAGGCGTGTGGGAAACAAAAGTTTGGAGCTCTATTGAATATGTTGTATTGGATTGTAGCTCCTTTGGGATATCTTCTTGGAATTCACTACGGCTTGCTCCTCAAAGGCCTCTGGATCTCCATCTTGGCAGTCAACACACTGCTCTGCATGGCACTGTCTCTCTCATACAGTTTGGCGATAGACTTTGACAGGGAATCACAGCAAGCCTTGCAGCGAGTACATGCAATGGAGACCGATGATAGTAGGAATGATAATAACAACATGGAAATATAGTTATTACAAACTATAATAAAAGGACTATGGTCCAGTGGCTACTCAGTCACAATTTAAACTTTCCCTGGTGGAGACACCTGTCTTTGAGTTTGTTCCCTTTGCACTGGGAAGCTGGCACAAGCCTTTCTGCACATCCCTACGAATTAAAGCATCCGTGAAATCTGCCCCTTCGATTGACACCAGTTTCTTAAATTGCGTGTTTGTCAACATGGCGCCTTCCAGTATTGTATCAGACAAATCAGCTCCTTCCAGGTCTGCGCTCTCCAAGTCAACATATCTCATATTCGCCCCGTTAAACTTGGCATCTGCACAAATTGCTCCAAACATTTGATCTCCTTCCAGATTTGCATTGGTAAGATCAACTCCTCGCATGTCAGCCTTGTTAAAGTTCTTCCCAGTCATATCTTGTCCAGAGAAATCCTTAAATGCCAGTGATGTTCCCATACCACCTCCACCAGAAACAGCATGTGCACTGTCTACACTTCCCATTGGTGCAAAAGTCAGAACTGATGCAACAGTGGCAATTGTTGCGGTGGCACAGAGAGTTTCTAAGATTCCTTCAAAAGCCTTGACAGCTGGAACGTTTCGGGCTCCATCTGTTCTCTCGCATTCCACAGTTACCCTATGTGATGACTTAGAATATAAAGGTATACGTCTATTACAATGACGAACCCGGGACATTGGAAGAGAACGAAGAGTCTGGTGACATGTCTCGAGATGGACCACACGTGAGGCAGAGGACATCATGGCAGTTGTGACAGCAGATGTCATTACGACGTATTACGTCTTAAGCAGTCTTCAAGACTATTGGATTAGTTTTACAAGTAAATGCTTGTACCACCCGATCTTTGTAAGATTTTGTTTCATCTACCTGTAGATTGGATATCCATATGGACCATACCTAGGGATGCATGGATCTGATGAGTGGTGTATCATCCCTCAAAGAACTGCTTGTGTGTAACCCATCTGTTGTGGTGCTATGCATCTTGGTCGAGATATGAAGGAGGTGCTTGCCACCTGAGGATCTGTAAAAGAAAGCACTCTATAGAGTGTAGATCTACCAAGATCAAAACACACAATCCTCGTCCATTCTAACGCTATAAATCTTATATAATAATTTAATTAATTGTGTTTTTTCAAGGATCATGGCCGAATTGTATGCTCGTTTGTTCTCCTGGGATTTGACCAACTGACGTTGAGACAGTCCCCAGTTCAACCCAGCAGGAAACGGGGACGAGATCGCTTTAAACTTCGTTTAGGTAACATATATAAGAAATTCCAATAGTCTAGAAGAACCTGAGAAAGGAAGACTATTTTGGACGTGGTGTCGTTGACGAGAGGAGAGCCATGCTGGGTCAAACGCTGTGTGGGATACCCATACGACGAGTCATTCGTTTTATCTGGGTTTTGATTGCAGTATGTACCTTGTCAGCTCTTCCCTGGATGATGTACGAGTTTCGACAGTCAAACTATAGTATCCACTACCAAGCTTGGCTGGTGGCAGGAATATTCGTGATCCTGGCAGTGTCTGTGAGTATTTATGAGATTGCAATGAATTTGGAGTACTATAATCGTCCACGACTCCAGATAAGAGTCGTGCGAATCCTATGGATGGTTCCTATCTACGCTGTGAATAGTTGGTTGTGCTTGAGGTTCAAGGATGCCAGTTTTTATATCAACCCAGTCAGAGAATGCTATGAAGCCTTTGTGATTTATAACTTTTACATGTACTTGGTAGGATATCTGGAAGATGATTATGGGGATATTATGGCGTATTTCTCAACAAAGGAGCAAGTGCAACATATCTGGCCAGTCAACAAATGGCTCAAGGCCTGGCCCATGGGTGAGGTTTTCTTTCGTGAGACCAAGAGGGGAGTGCTGTCATATGTTATTGCACGGCCTTTGATGTCTGCGATATCAGTTGTTGCCAATATTACAGGGGTGTACTGCGAAGGGCAATTCAAAGCACACTGTGCATATCCGTATGTGGCATTTGTGAATAATTGCTCTCAAATGTGGGCTTTGTACTGCCTCGTGATGCTGTATGAAGCTACGAATAAAGAGCTTGCATCAATTAGACCTCTTCCAAAGTTTTTAGCAATCAAAGCAGTGGTATTTTTGACATTTTGGCAATCCCTGTTGATCAACATTGCAGCCAAGCTGAAAATTATTCATCCGGCAGAATGGTCAACATATGATACAGATGATGTTGCTGCAGGATTGCAAAACTTTTTAATTTGCTTGGAAATGTTCGCTGCAGCCCTAGGCCATGCGTATGCCTTCCCTCCTCGGGATTATATGGATCCATTCCGACCTCCTGCAGGGTTCATGAACAACATCAAGGTCATGTTCGACGTTGGAGATGTGATGACTGATGTAAGTGGCCTCGTTCATGGAACTATACAAGAGACTCATGATAATATCAGCCAGGTTGGTAGGAGAGCAAGGGACAACGTTGTGGATATGGTGACCAAGCCATATCAAATGTTGACTGGATCATCTTCCCCACAAAAGCAAGCCGCTGGCAGTCTGTACACTCCTCTAGATAATAATAATTCATAGCCATTTTGTTTTGATTCTTCTGCATATTGATATGTGCATGCAGTATCGTGTAAAAGCAACAGAGATCCTGTCATCAGTCTGTCATAACCTTTTCTGCACTGAAATCCTTTGATCCAACATCCTTCCAATTGGTTGACAGCGATGTCCCTCCAGATTCTACATAACTCTTCATCATCGCCCGTTTGGTGTCTTCATCAGCCCCAGCGAAAATCTTCTGGAAGAATCCCAACACATCCCCTTCCACCTCATCTTCTGCAACATCAATCGAATCCCAGTCCTTGGCAATAGGCTTCTGGCCTCCATCAATAGGAGTCCCAGAAATCTGTGGTTTCTCATTAGAACTGTGTAAGCTCGGCCATTGCACACCTGGCGTGGCCTTTTGCAACCGTATCTCAATCTTGCTCCCCAACACCCTATATGAACAAGAGGGAGGGTCGATATCACTATACAACTGAAATGTCTCCTCATATGGAGACATGTTCGCTTGAATTCTCACATTCAAAGCATTCTTTGAGAATTCTACGTGTACATTGTCTTCAGGGACGTGTTTCACCATGATGTCAATTTCCACTTTGTCCAAACTCTGAAACCACGAGTGCACGGGTTTCCCTGATAGAGACATTTCTTTTGCTCTTTTGAAATCACTAAATTACAAACATGAATTAAATTAAATCGTTAATAATCGAATTTTGTCCCAACGGTACCAAGTAGGAACACTGCTCTTCTGAGCACCATTGGCTGGTCCTAGAGCCAAAAATTCGACTATGGATCAATCTGATTGGAGCGATTAGAAGGCAATGAGAGCTCAGGATTTCCCCAATTCTCTTCATACGTCGAAGCTACTTCAGAGTCCAGATTTAATCCAGACTTTAATGCTTCTTTCCCACTGGATACAAACTTTCCCATAATCCTCCTTCTTCCACTCGTTGTAAATTGTTGCATCCATCCTTGGTATCCCCCATCCACTCCAAATACCTTGGTATATCCCCTGTCTCTTAGCATTTTTGCACAGGATATTCCAATCTCTCCATTTGTACAAACGAGTAACAACCCTGCACCTGCTGCGTTTCCAAAACGACCCTCCACACGAGAGACAAACTCTTCCACCTCCCCTTGGTATGGTATATTCACAGTCATTCGAGGTGGTTTTGTAATATGTTCATAATCATATTCCTTCTCTGATCGCATATCTACAAACATACATGTCTTGGAGTCCAACATAGACTTGGCAGTCTCACACTCTAGGACATGGTCTTCTTGAGCTGCAGCTGCTGGTATCCAATGGATGCCGTGGGATCGTCGATAGAGTCCTATCGCATGCTGAGTGAGAGATGTTCTATGCTGTACTCTCCCTGATATCCTGTTGGGTCGTCGCACGACTTGACAGCCACAAATCATGGCTTGTTCAAAAGTCTCCAACACAGTGAGACTTGTTTTTGTCAGATAGATAGAATGCGAGAAACTCCGATCAGACGAGATAGATATTCTCAGTCAAAATTGTTTTATAATTTTACATCTATATGCATACTGGAGGGAGAGATTGAAATGAAGAAAATCACCATGATGAAAGAAACTCAAGGATGGGTCACTAGATTTTCAGGTTGATGATCGATTTATATCTCCCATCAAATAAATGCTTGGATGGGACATCGACGTCAATTGACACTGACAGTCAATGTTAAGTGATAGTCAGTCTGTCTCTCCTATATTGACTGTGGATCCTTGTTACGTTAGTTAATGCAAACATCCATGTACTACTAAAATAATACAAGCAAGTGTGCGACATGTGCGACGAAGAACTCATGTTGCCAAAGGCAACTGTCGTCAAGGCAATTAAAGAACGGGTCCCTTCTGACATGAAACTGGGGAGTGAGACGTCTGACATGGTTCTAGAATGCTGCAATAGTTTAATACATATCCTGTCAACGACGGCGAATGAAATGAGTGAGAAACAGAAACGAACGACGATCCTCCCAGAAGACGTGCTTCACGCTGTAGAGGAACTAGGGTTTGCGTCGTATGTGCCGGCTTTGACAACGGCATTGGATGCCTATAAGTCAGAGAAGAAGGAAGCAAAGAGTCTGAAGAGTAAGAAGGCTGCGACTTTGAATGGAATGAGTCAGGAGGAACTCGTTGCTATGCAGCAAAAACTGTTTGAACAAGCTCGAGCTAAGCAGCAGCAGCAATAGATGCCTTGAATAGGATGTACCTTGTTATTATTGTAAGAAAATGTATAAAAATTGACAATGTCACGAGGGTAAGCAATACAATCTTCAGTTCTTTTTTCAACAATATCTGAACAGCTCAGATTCATCATCTATTCCAGACCAAACCCTTCTGCATTTAAAATTGCAAGCTTGAGCCTATCGCCAAGCTTTTCTTTCGAGCAATAGGATGGTAAGAGAAGGGTGTTGAAACAGGTGTGGGACGTCGGGAGTTTATTGGAATCTGCTCCATCTCGTTGTATTATCACTCTGAGATTGGACAGTCCACCAATGGGTGCTCTGTCACTCCCTGTCACAAACTTGAGGAACGATTTTTTCTCGTCGTCCTCTAATGATCCAATAACGTGCCAAAGCCATCGAACGACGCGATGATCTGGGTGAAAGCCTCCGTCATACCTCGCTGCCTTTTGCAAGCCTTCAAAGTCTAGGCAGGGAGTCCCGCACACCAGCCTTTCTAGTTCTGTAGCAGAGAAGAGCTGCAATGCAGGCCCTCCACAGAGTGTCAACAGTCCCTTAGCAAACGATTCAAACTGCTTCTCTACAGATTTGCAGAGCCACCATGAAACATAGGAGTCCACAAATTCTCTCCGGTTTTCCTCTGTCACTGCAATATCCTCACCCCCTGGACATAGAGGCACGTGAACTGTTTCTCCTCCACGCACCATTGATATGCTAAATGTCTGACAAAAGACATCTTCAACCAACCCAGGTCCAGAATATTCTAGAATTTGCTCGAGGGATCGTCCAAGTGTGGGTTCAATGTCCTTGAGGTCTCTCAATTTCACGTCAAGTCCAAGAATTTTCCGGTATAATGCCAGGGGAAGGGGAAGGTCCAAGAGCACTCCGTTATACACAGCAAGACCAACAATCAATCCCAGAAGGAAGAATGAATCGTCTGATTCAAATGTCCCTGGATCGAACCAGTACATTCTCGTTTCTTCCTGGAATATTAGCATCCCATAATCAGGAGAGAGCAATTCTGCCATGAGAAGTTGAAAAAACTCCTTTTTGACACCTCCAGCATCTACGCCATCTTCCCCGATAAAATGAATCCGCAGAGGCTTGAACAAGTCTCTTGGACGTTGCCTTGAGACCTCGTTGAGTGCATCTTCGAGCAAGTGACATCTTCGTATCCTTACAATGCACATCTCTGGGTGTGTTCCTGGGAAACCAGAATCCTCAGGTGTAGGCAGTCCAAGCGAGCCTTGTTTCCATAAACCACTATCCTGTCGCACTATTGGATTTCTCATGCTATTATCTTCTTCATCTTCACCATCGTCTTGTATCTGGCGTGATGTGTGGGGGAACAATCTCCAAAGAGATGATGTTCTATGACTTGATGGTCCCCCATTATGAACTTGGAACCGACTTTCACGAGAGCCTCGTCGATCCACGTGTTTTGAAGATCTTCTGGGAACTTTTGGTCCAGGCACAATAGGATCCTCACTGGTATTTTTTCCATTCTGGGCTTCTGCACGAGCATCTGCTATAGTCTGATCCATTTGAATCCGTGCTTCTGTATGCAGCAGTTTACTCTTTGCCCTGGGATTCAGCAAAAATGGATATGAGCAAAACGAGAATGGTCCATCGGATGATGATGAATGGCGAGGCATATCATGAGTCTGCCTCCAGGCAACATAATGATCCAATACGTCAAGTTTTTCACTGATTAGCTCATTGTAAAATGCCTCTGGTGGCAAGAGCCTGCCCAATTGATTTGCTTCTTCTACTAATGCCAACACTTTGATAGCATTCATCACACTAATAGTTAGCTTCTTGGTGGCGTATAGTTCATCTGTCAAATACTTTTGAAGGGGCTTAACCACCCTCTTCTCCAATAGAGATGGTTCGTAGGCAGACCACCAACCCACCAATAGGTGGCGACAGGTAGAAGGAGAAGCAAGAATAATATTGCACACCCGAGGAATCAAAGAGTTGGCGCATCTAGAATCCCCGAGCAGTGGACTCTGAATTGCAGCAAGAAGGACCTGAGCTCTCTCAGGAGTCCCCATAAGCTTGATATTACGTTCAATGTCCAGAATTAACGATTCCAATCCAACCCGAAGTGATTTATGCAATTCATCCTTTTCTGGTTGTGGCTCCCCAAGTTTTGGAGCTGCAGGCGGCTCCAAAGACAACACCTTTCCCTGAATCTCCTCAAGTAGGAATGACTCAAGGCCAACAGCATCTGCCACTCCAAACGCAGCTGAGATCGCCGCTGCGGAGCCAAATACCTTTTCGACGGCATTGCAAATCGGTACGATATATTCTTGACGCTCAGACTCCTCAAGTTGCACGACAGACTCCAATGCCGCTTGCAATCGTTCCCGAAGCAAGGGAGGTGGCAAATCTGGAAGCTCATCAGCCTTCCTTGTTAAAAACACAGTGGATCCATTTCCACAAACAACTTGGCTGACTACTGGGATGGATCCTCGGTCATGGCTTCTTTGAAGGAAGTCCAAAGGAACTGCTGTTGGTATTGACGATAAACATTCACCCTTGTCATGAGAGAATTGTATAGAAGAGGAGGCAGAACTATCACCTGCGACTGTGAGACTACTATCAAACCTTGACAAAAATGGGTCTGTCACGATCTGAGGACTATGGAGCATATCCGCAATCGTACTGGATGATGCCGTCAAAAGCTGTATGTCACTGGCTTCTGACTTGTCATCTACACTGGCAGTGAATGGCACCAAGCCTTCTAAATCTCCACAAGCATAAATGGACCCATCCACACTCAAAAAGACAGAATGACGAGATCCAGCAGCAGCTTGTGTGATTTTGCAACCTGTTAAGCATGCAATATTATACGGATGCTTTTCATTTTTAAAGTTGCCATTGCCCAATTGACCATGAGAGTTGCAACCCCACGAGTAGACATCATCATCTGTGCAGGCCAACGTGTGGTGGGCTCCTGTAGCCACGCTGCGGACCTTTTGCAATGGAACTCTTCTTGGAATGTTAACAATACCAGTGTGTTGTAAGATGCTAAGGGGTGTCGCATCAAGGCTGGCCGTGGGAGAATCCATCATCATGGAGTCCCCAGAAAGGTGGCTCTCAAGCACATCTGCTGGAACAGAGAACAACCATTCAGCAGCAACCTCAACGCCTACATTCCCAGTCTCCATCAATGCAAGCTCAGCTTGATCTTCTGGGATCCCCATATCCAGCATTGTTTGAACAAATCGCTGATTTACTCTACGGGCATTTCTTCTCCTCTCGCTGGCAGTCCTATTCATAGCAACAGTGTTCGCCTCCTCTGCTGACAATGGCAATCCTAGTTGACCTTGACTCGCATCACCCCATGTAAACAAAAATCCATTGGATGTCAGTGCAGCGCTATGGGAGACTCCAGCGGCCAATTGGCGCACAGGAAGTGCCCACAAACCATTGACAAGGGCAGGAGATTTCCTATTCCTCACATCCCCAAGTCCAAGCTGCCCATACGAATTATCTCCCCATGCAAACACGAGAGATGTTGCTGTGACACACATGGTATGGTTTGCCCCGCATACGACTTGGGTAACCATTTGACCATGAAGTAACTTCAGGCTCCTGGGCTTGACCCAGTCAGTCTCAGCTCGCTCTCCATGCCCACACTGCCCTCGTTCATTCGATCCCCACGTAATGACATCATGTGGAGTTATCGCCACTGTGTGACTATTACCACACGAGACACCCTGAACATCCCATCCATACAGCAACTCAACCCTCCTTGGCACATCCCACATACCAGCTTTTGGACCACCTGGAGCTCCCAGCTGGCCCTGATCATTCATACCCCACGTATACACTTCCCCTCCATCTCCAACCCCCGCACTGTGTTTTCCTCCTAGGCTTAAAACTTTCCATCTCTGAGACTCTAACGGAGTGGGCTGTATAATAGATTTTGAGTGCAAACCATGGGACGTACTGGCAGACTGAGTCACTCCCAACTGTCCATGAGAATTATCTCCTACATCCATTCACAGTGATACTTGTCGATCGTATTTCTCATACTTCAAGAGCAAATAGCAACAAAGAAATGAAAGAGGAGGAGGAAGAACAACATACCACATATCCACCCATTCTCCACTAGAGTTGTGCTGACTAGTGGACTCCTAGGAGAAATTTGGAGATTTTCTGCCTCCAACTGCACAAAAAAGAACCATAAGAATTATAAATTCCGATGTATACCCATATAATCTCCCAAAACCAGGGGAAACCTGTTGCACCTTGATAGCCAAGGCAAGATCCACCCAAAGGCACATTTCTCATCATCTACGCAGATCAACATACCTTGAGCGCAACTATTCTAGAATGATTATTTTTTCCTATTTTAATTCTACTTGGAGGCGCAGGACCAGAATCTGATTTGGCGGAAGAAGTTCCATGACCACGAGGGACGGGAAGAGAGATCCTCCCGCGACTCTTCCGTCCCGTTCCATCCGCCTCTAAGTTAAACTCCATTCTATTACTATTAAAATGAATAATAATGATAGAAAGTACAGTCTTTACCAGACAGAGTGAGAACTCTTTTGTTTATCGGATGGTCGCAATTCAGGTGGTTGACAGTCGGGTGACGTCTGGACCCATCGACAGACCCACATGCATGTGTGGGACTGGAGAGATTCTTCCCCATGATATGGTGGTAATCACCATTCATGATGACCCTCTCTATGATCGTAAGATATGAAAATAACAGAAAGATAAAACTGTACTATGTTTGTATTACTTCATTCAGAATAATAATAATAATATGACGACGACAATGGTAATGATGGGTACTCTGTGGTACCACCACTGGTAGTCATGCCTCTGACATCATCATCATCATCATCCCCGACTACTATGTTTGTATATGACGTACTTTTAGAAGTGATTTAGGCATCGTCAGTGATGGATTTTCCATACAATCTGGCCTGCTCTTCCAAAATGGTTGATCTAATACCCTTGCCCTTTGGCAAGGAAATGAGTGCCTTGTCACCCTTTCCAATCACAAAAACGTTGGAAATGCGGGTGGCAAAGGTGTGTCCAGCAGCATCTTTGAGTTGGACGATATCGAAAGATCCCTTGTGCTTTTCCTTGTGAACAATGACACCTACACGTCCATTGTTGTGTCCTCCTGTAACCATGCACATGTTTCCGACATCGAACTTGATAAAGTCTCTGATCTTTCCACTCTCGATGTCAAACATAACAGTGTCGTTCTCTCTGATATCTGGATCTGGGTAGCGGATGGTACGTCCATCGTGAGTGGCAATGTATGGGACTCCACCCTTTCCGAACTGAACACGTCTGACCTTGCAAAGCTTGTAAGCAGCCTCTTCCTTAGAAATACGGTGGACAGTGAAGCGTCCCTTTGGATCATAGATCAAGCGGAAGTGCTCGTCAGTCTTTGGAATGGTGACAACATCCATAAATCCAACTGGGTAGGTCTTATCAGTGCGGACCTTTCCGTCAACCTCGACCAAGCGGTTCATGAGGATGGACATCACTTCCTTTCCATTCAAAGCATACCTACACAGATAATATGATATCGACATTAGCAAAATGTTTGATCAATGCATGCGTTGTTCAACAGGAAAGACAATCGGGCGAGGGCGCTCGCGAGAATCACGTGGAGAAAAAGTGAAACACGTACTTGAGTCTATTCCTCAACAATAAAATCAATGGAAGACATTCACGAGTCTTATGTGGACCAGCAGATGGTTTTGGAGCCTACAAAAGGAAAAAGTATCGAGTCAGTGGAGTATCCGCCGCAGCCATCCCATCCTTCCAACATAATATTTCGCCCAGGAACTCGTGCTCTAGGGCACATCATGAAAAATATTTTAATTCTATAATATACAGGCACTGCACAGTCTGGTATACGCAGAACATCTGCAGCAGCCATCGCAGCAGCCACGGAGACATGAACGTACGAAGATTCCTCCAAGTTTGTCAAGCATCCAATGCTTAGGGGCATTAAGCCTCTTCAAGTGCTTCTTTGGACCGCGAACCATGTTGAATCGTTTTTATTAATACGTTGTACCCGAGAAAAGGGGCCATGGTGTGTCTTAGTCGACCAATGTGATGGGCCAAGCCTGCAGACACCCTGTCTTACCATCAACGGGTAGGTTCGATGGGAAACACTGTACGATAAGATTTTTCTTTTCAGTCGGACGTTTAAATACCTTTTTTTTTAATATAGGCGGGAAAGCACCCGAGATTGCTCGCGTGGTCGTCAGGTAGAATCTTGCTTGCTCAAGTGAGGATTGCAATCCTCCATATGACTACTAGATACATGGATTGATGGGGTGACTGCCTACTTACTTGCTATATCCACAACACAAACAATAATCATCATACCACTGTAGTGAGTTGACTGACTGACTGACTGTATGGATGGATGGATGAGCATTACTGCTCAATATTGATATTGTTGATAAGCCAACTGGTGCAGAGATAGAGTTGGCAGTCAAGTGGTCTGTCTGATGAATGATGTACCATAGGCATTTCAATACACTAGAAATGCCATTCCCACTGCAAGCATTCGATGATAAAATTTATTAGTTATTACTGTTACACTTCTCTAGATATTAACGAATAGTAATAGCTTCGAGTCGATTCTTGTCGATTCAAGGAGAGTTTCTACCAGCGTAGTACTGTCCCCGATAACGAAGGCACATCGCGAAAGTACGACGTATTTTCCAAAGTAATCCTATTTTATTTGAATTGTGAAGAGGTGGTCGCAAGCAGGTGGAATATCTGCGAGATAACTGAGCAGAAGCCTCTTGATATTCGCGGTCGAGTTGAAAACGGCGGTGCAAGAGACATTCGACATATATTGTTGTGCGCTCCAAGTAAGTGTTTTCAAAGAATTATATTTTGAAATTCTGGTGTGTTGTGGGCACTTGAGGATATCTGGGAGCGAAATGACGGCGCTTGGGACGAGCTCGGAAAAAGTCTCCGAACTGGCAGCTACTGGTGTAGGCAGTTCTACGGAGGGGCATCCACCAAAGAAAGCATGGAGTGCTATTGTTAAATCTGGAGACACGAATCTAGGGGATAAGGAAACTGCGGAGCAGAATGGGGGGTCAGAAGTGCGGCCAACAGTGGATGTGGAGACTCCAGCACAGTCATCCAAGGGTGGAAAGGGTAGAAATGACGCACATGAGGTGATTTGTCTGAAAGAAGAGAAAATTGGACAGCAAAGAACAGGATCGGAACGGGGGGATAGCGGGAAGGAGGCAGAAGAGGAGAAGAGAGACTCTCCATCGTCATCACGCTCATCCATGGGAGGAGAGGGGGCAAAAAGCGAGGAAGGGAAGAAGAACAAGCCTGCGTGGAACGTAATAACAGATCCTCCAAGTGAGACCCCGACTCCTGCACCTGACGGTGCGACTGTATCTTGGCCTTCATTAGTGGATTCAAAAGCGCCGTTGCCCAAGAAGAAGCAGAGGGAACAAGCTGCAGCTGCTGCAGCAGCAGCTAACATAGAAACGCAGCAAAAAACAAAAGGCAAGCGGGAAAAGAAGTCCAAGGAGGGAAAGGATTCCGGAGATGGCAGCACTGGGAAGACAAAGGCTTCAGGGAGAAATAGACGAGGTAAGAGTGGTCAGAAATCTGGAGATTTTGATCATGAAGGTCCGAAGCAGAAGGGTAAAGGACAATATGGAAAAGGCAATCGTGGAGGTATGGGTGCGTATTACGGAAACCAAAAAGGAATGCAGCCTGCGATGGCATATGGAGCTGCTCCAATGATGTATGCCCCTGCAACACCTGTGTTTTATCCTCCAGCAGCATACGGGATAACCACCAACGTTGAGTCAGTGATGGATGCCTTGCGAAACCAAATCAATTATTACTTTTCGGAAGCAAATCTAGCCAAAGATATGTTTTTGAGGAAGAAGATGGATTCACAGGGATGGGTGGAGATTGAAGTGATTGCTGCCTTCAACAGAGTGAGAATGCTCACACCGGACCTTTCTATTATTGCATCCGCATTAAGTGCATCCGAGACTACAGAAGTATCTTCTGATGGGATGTTCTTACGACCAAGGGTGGAATATGAGCGCTGGATTCTTCCTGAAGAGCAGCGCGATGCAAATCTCAAATCTCCTCAACCAGTAGAGACCAAGTCCGGAAAGGTGATAAGTAATAAAGATGATTCAAAAGAAGACGTGGATAGGGACGAAGATGATGTTTTTCAGCTGGATGAGGAGCATGAGGTAGAGTCAACAATGTCTGATGCACAGATATCAAAGCTCATTGTCGTCAAGCCATCCACACGCAAGAAAAAATCGGCCCTTTCTGCCCAGCTGGAATCATCAAAAGATGAGGATATGAAAAACGTGATAAACGATGGATTAGAAATGTATGGACAAGAGCTCCGTAAAACAACTAGAGGTGCAGCATCAAACCCAAGGCCTGTTGCAAATGGCCATAGACAGGGAAAGAATAACATGCATGCCAACTTTTATCCGGCATCTTTAGGCCAGAGTTATACTGGTAGAATGAAACAAGGTGGAAAAGGATCGTACAGGCCTTCAGTTGCTGTTGGATGGGTTCTTGGCTCCACGCCAGATGCACATGGTGGGATCATGTCCCCAACCAGCAGAAGGCAAGGCTCGTATCTTGGATCATCCGCTCCTATTCAAAAGTTTCAACACCCTAGTTATGAACTACTCGAGGAGAATGGGTTTACCGAAATGAAGTACGAAAAATTCCATGATAGATGCATTGCAGAGAGAGCAGAAAAAGGAGTAGGACTTAGTGAAGAAATGAATACCTTGTTTAGATTCTGGTGCTACTTTTTGAGAGACCATTTCAACCAAGCCATGTATGAAGATTTCAAAAAATATGCGTCGGATGACTCTGAGCAAGGGTATCAGTACGGGATAGAATGCCTCTTCCGTTTTTTCTCATATGGTCTTGAAACGCACTTCCGCGCTTCACTATACAAAGAGTTTGAAGAATACGTCCTCAAGGATCATAAAGCTGGACATTTGTATGGGTTGGAAAAATTCTGGGCCTACCATCATTATCATGGGCTTCCAAAAGACTCAAACGTGGAGATGAATCCAGAACTCAAGGCACTTTTGGAAACAGACTTCAAAAGCATTGACGACTTTAAGGCTAAAAGAGAAAGAAATTATCATCACCATCACCACCAACACCAGTAGGAATAATGGTTTGTATGAAACCGCATAGCACTTCACAGGTGAACCCTAGGCTGATTAAGATGATTACTGGCAGATGAATACACCGCGCCTCGTATTGTTGTCGAGGTTTTTACGTAATTTTAGATCTTTTACAATTTAAGTAGTACGGTATTTGGTGCAATTATATGGTGTCTTTGAGTTCATGTGGCTCTGCAACAACTGATATTGTATCTTGAGTCTTTCCTTTGAGTACTTCAAACATTCTCAAAGCCCAGCTCCTCCTCGATTTATTTCCTTTATTACTCTTACCACTATTGCTTGGCCGAATATCATGGCGCACCTCTGCAGAAAATGATGATGACCTCTCCATAGTGTAAGGATATCCACCTGCCCCAGGAAGTACAGATTCACCTCCAGCCAGACATAGAGATAGAACAGACGGGACCAACCACGACGTTACCAACATAAAAGAGGCTACATATTCATTTGTATACCGGCTATTCCAAAAGTATTTCATCCACAATCCTGTATTTGCAATGAATCCTACAAGAGCTAAAAGTACATCAGGACTGGACATTTCCAAGTATGGGAATCTCTTGGACTTCAGAATCCTGAAATACAAAATCTGTGTTATACATCCGACTATGATGCATATAGTTGGCAGTCCATCAAAGAACAATGCCAAGTTTGCGACGACAGTAGCCTTGACCACCTGCTCCAGAACACGTCTTGTTGTCTTGAGATATTCCTCCACAAGCTCTGCCAGGTAATATAAGGCACACGCAATGCCAAGAGAAAGAAATACGATAAAGGCATAGAAACCTCCATACACTAGTATAGTGGAAACGCTAAACAAAGATTGCATGTTTGTTGCTAGTCTAGAATAGTGGAAAAGTTAAGGGTATGCTACAGCACGGTTTTGACAGAAACGCTGCCACGCATGTAATGTAATGCGAAGTCACGATACGTTTTTAATAGTGCTTGCTGTGATTCACCTGGAAATATATCACAACGCCGTTAAAGGACAGCTATCGCCAGATTATACTTGGCAATGTTGACGCTCTCTTCACAATACTCACCAATCTGTCATATCTTTCGACAGTGGTAATAAAGATTCAAAATTCAACCAGAAGCGAGAAGTAAATCATGCAAATGAATTCAATATTATTAGCTAGAGCTCCAGAGCTTTAGTGCAAAAGGAATCTTTTAGTTTTTTTTTCAAAATGAGAGAGCACCCGGGTGCGATTGAACAGACTTGCACCGATCATTGCCTTGCTCACGCGACTTTGCTGTTTAACCTTTACTATTTTTGATTATTTTACATTTCTTTCATTTTGGAAGACGGGGAGCATCGTCTATTCTATCCTTTTGGGGTTGAACGAGTCACAATGGCCCCTGCAGAGACACAGGGTGAAGTGACGGGATCATTCTGTTCTAGGGTGTTTCCAAATGTCTGGTCAAAATTTGTGCAATCTTTGACAGAGTCGCTGCATTCCAGGACAATGACCGTATTGGATGGTGGTTCTGATGCGACAGTTGACTATTTCGTGAAGGAGAAGGGCACTGAGAGGCCTGCTACATTTTTACCGAAAGCAGAGAAAATAGTAGCAATCGGAGATGTCCATGGAGATATGATGAAGGCAAGGAGGGCCTTCAAGCTGGCAGGATTGGTGGATGACGATGACAGGTGGATTGGAGGGAAAACAGTTGTAGTCCAACTCGGGGATATCCTAGATCGAGGGGATAATGAAGTGCAGTTGTATCACTGGCTAGCGAAACGTAAAAAAGAAGCGGAAATAGCAGGGGGTGCATTGCATGTTCTGAATGGAAATCACGAAACGATGAATGTGGCCCGTCAATTTCGGTATGCCACACAAGGAGGTGTGGACGATTTCAAGAGATGGGCCACGACACATGCTACGGGTATGGCGCTGAAATCAATGTGCAATGTATGTTCTTCTGATATGATTGCATCTGCCAGGGCGATTTTCGAGTCAAGCAAGAAAGATGATGCGAGTGCACGGTTTGAGGCTCTAAGACCTGGAGGAGAGTTTAGCAGGCAGTTTTTGGCACCAAACCCTTTGATTTTGGCTATAGGGTCGACAGTTTTTGTTCATGGGGGTTTGCTGCCTCATCATGTAGATTATGGAATAGAAAAAATAAATCATGAAACCCAGGATTGGATACTGCGAGGGAGTCTGAAGGATATGCCCAGATTCTTGTCTGGCAGAAGGGCAGTGGTGTGGGCACGAGATTACTCTCACGAGAATGAGGAATACTGTGACTGTGACGCACTGAAAGAAGCCCTATCTAAAATCAGTGGTGCAAAAAGAATGGTTGTCGGGCATACAATTCAGGAACGCGGAATAAACTCAGCTTGTGAGGGCCAAGTGCACAGAGTAGATGTTGGTCTGTCTCGAGGCTGCGGAGATGGAACTCCAGAAGTTTTAGTAATACATAATGACACTATCGTGGAACGTCTAAAAGAAGTCGTCGACGAACCGATATATATACCCAAAAAAATGATGACTTAAAAATATCATTAAAAAAGTCTAGCATTGTAATCATCTCATGTGTGCAGACTGTCTTGCATTCATTTTCTATAGTCCATGAAAACTTCACATACTTTGAAAATGGCGTTGACCCAAATGTAAAATTCTGCTTCATTTCTTCTTATCTCATCACATGCAACAAAAAACGCGACACATTGTTAAAAAAGAGCGACTCGCAAAAGGCTCAGTCGAACTGAGTGGTATCTTCAGTGTCTTTTAGCATGATTGGCTTTCCGTCATTGAGTTCGAGAGAGAGAGTGATGGTTGCCACATCCGCCCATTCGTGACCCTTGAACTGAATAGGCCCAGGGGACCGATAGCAATCTTGAAGCATCCAGTCTTTTCTCAATGCCTTGAACGCTTTCATTGGCTCACCATCGATTTCAACCAGTGCCTTTTTGATAACAGATTTCTCCTTGCCCTTTCTGAGCTCCATGTTCATCATCGTTACCAAAGGAACCCCTCCAACTCTCCATTTTGTTGTTGGCAGGTGAAGGTCAGAAATAGCTGCCATGGTTCCCGTCTTTCCAGCACCAAGTAATGCCCCAGCAGCTGCTCCAAGAGCATGGCAGTAGGTACTGTCAAAGTTGGTTGGGAGAGAGCAACGCCCTTCATACCCAAGATAGTGGGGAATGCCAGAGAATTTCCCAACATACGTACCCTTCTGCTTCCTCTCCTCAAGTTCATTCTCAACCATTCTGATGAGAAGCTTTTCGCATTCAATATGAGCCACCTGGACATTTCCATGAGGATCACGCTCCTCCAAGAAAGACTTTTGGAATCCGATTGACATTGAGGTAAATGCCTTTCGAGATCCAGGAGTCAATGCAGCTTCAATCTCGGGAATATTCTCTGGACACATACCTTGGGCCAAAAGACTGTTTATTTCCGTAATCAGCGTAGCGATATCATGCACAAATTCCACAAGACCCTCTGGGAGAAGGACGACCCCATAATTTTTTCCAATAGATGCACGTTGCTCCACGCAGTCAGCGACGATTCTGGCCACATCACCAAGGCTGACATGTTTTGCAGATATCTCCTCACTGATGAATGCGATCTGTGGATGAGTTTGAAGGGCAGCTTCCAGAGTAACATGTGATGCAGCTCGTCCCATCAACCTGATAAAATGCCAATACTTCTTTGCTGACAGAGCATCCACCATAATATTTCCGATTATTTCACTGTATACCTTGCACGCCGTATCAAATCCGAAAGAAATCGGAACATCCTTAGATTTTAAGTCACCATCAAGGGTTTTTGGAACACCAACAACTTTTGTCCCAATCTCATGAGCCAAAAAGTATTCTGCAAGAACTGCAGCATTGGTATTCGAGTCATCACCTCCAATAACCACCAATCCATCAAGCTCCAGAGTTCTACAAGTCTCCGCAGCAGCAGCAAGATCTGCGGGAGTTTCAATCTTGTCCCTGCCAGACCCAAGCAAGTGAAAACCTCCAAGGTTACGGAATTCAGACAACTCTTCAGCATCCAGCACCTTGCTGATATTCTTAATGATACCTTTAGGACCATTCAAGAAACCGAACAGAGTGCTACCAGGATGTCGGTGCTTCAGGTATCGGAACAAACCGATAATTACATTATGACCACCAGCAGCCTGACCACCAGACAACACAATTCCCACACGCATACTCTTTCCTGAGCCGAGAATCCCATCAAAATCATCCAAAGGAGCCAGATGAGACAATCTCAGCGAGTCTTTGTTTGAAGAGAGGCGTGGAAACAATCCAAGTATCTCACCCTGATTGTTGCAATCACGTTCTTCGCCGTCAACCAGCGCGTGTGGAACTTTCAGGATATCGGGGATATCGACCTTGTGTCGCAACCGTTCCTTTTGTAATTCCGAAAGTTGATAATTAGCTTTCGGTTTGGAATCATCCTGCAATGCAGGGTGATTCAGCCACCGTGCTCTCTTTTCGTGATGCTTTGGGATCTCGTCAGTTTCTTGACGAGTTGCCGACACGAGGTTGTTATTGTTGTTGTTCAGGGTTGCAGCCATTGTGTGATAGTTTATACAATTACGTATTATTTTTGTATGGGTTGAGCAGATTCATGAATGCTATTAAATGTCTCCGAGATCTCGGATCGATCCGAGACTGCCTCGAGACTGTCTGAAACCAAAAGTAACCAGGCCCTGGTCCATCTTCTCCTGCAGTATGCACATGATGGGTATATCTACATCACACTCATCGTCATCACTCGCATGTTTCTTTTTGAAACAGAGTTCATTCGACAGGATTGAAATACTTGATCTAGCATCAACCCCATCACATCGTCAAACTGGACATGTCAGAGTGCCACAATCATATGGAAACTAGATCAGGGTCTCAGGTTTGATCAGATCCTTCTCCTAACGATGGCATGGATCCTCCAAAATATGATAGAGATGATTCATCAATATCATACCCGAATGAATCAGATCCCTGTCCTGTGGGGCACACCATGACGATGGCACCTTGATGGCCGGTCAAATACAAAACAGCCTTTGAATTGTCTGATGTGTACTGCTGATCTAGCAGGGGGATGATACAGGGTGCCTGTATTTTCAGTCCCATGGATAATTGTCTTGACATGTTCCTTGGTTGACTTGATGTCGAAGGATTTTGCTTCTGGATGGACCCAAAGAGTAAAATCATATGGGATTGCTGTGCAAACCCTTCATAGGGATCCAAAACCAAACACGTGGCACTTGATATCTGCCTTCGTATCTGCCCCTCAATCTTTGAGGCATATTTTTCACTTTCTGAACGTATATTTTTCGTCATTCCCTGATGCCTAGCCTCAATAAACCCGTCTGCAAGAGTATCATCTTCCCTGGCCAGAAGTCTGAGAATCTTTGTCACGGATTCGTGCTCTGCCTTCTCATACTCTGACGAAATTGACTTCAGTGTCTTACTCCTGGTAGCATCAAATATTTCATTGGCAGCTTCTCGCTGAATTTCCAGGAGCATGGCTTGGAATTGTTGCTCACCTCCTTTTGCCCGGACCTGTATCTCATTGAATACATTTGTAGGGAAGAAGAAAACCAGAACCCCTTTTTGAAGGCGGCTTGATTGAGCGATGGCATGCTTCCAACCTGGGATATTTGTTTGAGACATGGTCAATGCGGGGAGGATACCGAGCATAGTTCCACTGCCCCTGTACTCAATCTCCTCTCTATCACCATCCTGTGATGTTGAGACGATGCAGACAAGCCCTCTGATAACCACGCAAAATGCATAGTCAGGGTTATTATTATTTCCGTCCTTCCAAATAACGTCTCCATCACCAAATTCTTGAAGTGCTCCGTGTGACAAAATTTCCCGCACAACACTGTCCTCCAAAGACTTAAATATTGGCAAGGAGAGGAGAAAATTTGCAGAACTCTGCCATTTAGTCCCTGTGGGACCCAACACCTCCAGAACTTTCTTTTTTCTTTGAATAGAAGATGCAATGTGTTCCTTTTCATTCTCACTTATCATACCCGCATCATATATTGATTCAATATATGCAAGTTGCCTCTTTATCACAGCCATACTTGCTCTATAGGTTTGCATAGCCTCAAAATGAGCTGGAGCCTCTAATTCCCTGTCAATGATAAATTTGTACACCTTGGTTTTTTCAGATTGAACCTCACTATATAATATTGACTCTCTATGATTCATTTCAAGCCACTTTGACTGCTTAGCATGACATAATGCCATATGATATGCTATTGCAACCTCACATGACTGAAGCATGGCTTTGCCTAAAAAGACTCCGAGCCAAGATGTTGACCACTTTGTAATCTTTTCCAATATAGGCTGAATAGAAGCTGGAGAAGAATAAATTATCATTCTCGAGGAGTGGAATATCCAGGCAGCTGCCTGGATATCAATCCTATCAGCAATCTCCTTGTTCACTGATGTCCAGATATCTAAACTACTTCCAGAGTCCTCTATTGCACTGTCACACGCATAAGCCAGTATTCGAGCACCACTGGGTGATAAAAGGCCTTCTTGACGTTTTGAATAAATATAACGTTTGATTCCCCACATCAAGCGTGTGCGCGCTTCTACCAAACCTTCCACAAAGTTAGGATGAGGAGCAGCATCATTGTTTGAACCATCATCTTGCCGGATAGATGCACCCCACCACCCTTGAAGATCTCCAGGCATCGGTTGTAAATTTTGGACTGGCGAAGACCATCCAGTGGACACATTGGAGGCAGTCTTTGTATTCCAAGATGAATTCTCAGCATCATGCTCCTCTGTCTTTCCCAGAGTGTTTGATGCAAATGGGATTTCACTCTTTTCTGCCGTCAATACACCTTCATTATGTTTGCTTGGGCCATCATCTGTGATCACATTTAGATTCCCACCCTCTCTGTCAGCAATCAAGGGCTCCTCTATGTCTTGCTCCTGAATGACATCTGACCCCAATCGGAGTCTCCTGGACAAGGCCCTTTTCAGGCTTGATAATGATTCCACAGGCCAAGACCCAGATGTAACCTTTTGCGCACATGTTAGACCAATATTTTCGTTCGCTGAAGCCGTCACAACGGACCAATCAACCCCCCTGAACATTTCATCCTCGTCTGCTTTCAGGTCCTCCACAATTTGCGTGGTCTTTTCTGCCAACATTTTGTGAACCTTTGCCATTATTTTCTTTTTAGACGCTGATTTTCCCAACAATCCAGATACTCGGAGCATCCATGGAAGTGATGGTGCGTTAATGATTAATGTAAGCAGCACAAACGATGAGGTCCATGTCACAATTTGAGCAGTAATCTTCTTCAGTGACTCACTCGAGGCTGGATTCAAGGCTGACTCAAAAGTAATTTCCATTGCCATGATTAACGATAGTGCACCCCGAAGTCCTGCATTCAAAGTATCACCTGATATTTTCAAAATCCTTATGCACATTATATGTATCCAATAACTCACCTCCAAGTGTAATGAATGGAATTGAAGACATGGGGAGTGATCCCAGCCCCAACATCCCTAATATACTGTTGAATACAGTAATGGACATGAATCGAAATGCAAATACCAAAACATATATTACCGGGATATACCACAATGTCATGAAAAAGTCATCTTCTAGCAACGGGGCAGCCCGAATCAAGAAGTTTGTGGATGTTGCGCCTGCGAGGAAGAAAACAATGCCATTCAGAGCAGAGCCAATGGTGTTTTGGACTCCATCAAGCTGAGATGCAGCATCTGAATTCGCAAGTTCAAACTTGGATGTTGCAGATCCATACAATCCAAATACAACAACGGCGATAACTCCAGAAACGTTCAGAGGAGCTGCACCTATATAATAGGTGAAGAATGCCATTGCTTGAATTAATCCAATCTCCCTCGGATGAGAGGCTCCAGTCCTCCTCAAAATCCTCAATATACGTAATGTTACATAGCCAAAGAGTAACCCGACAATACATCCACCTCCGGCTAGCCACACAAACTTTACCGCAATATCTGGCAGGACACTTGCAAATTCTGTGGCACCATCACTATTGCAGACTACTGTCAACACGGAGAATAATACTAGCGAGGTTGCATCATTCAAGAGTGATTCTCCCTCCATAAGACAAGTTAAATGTTCTGGGCCAGATGCTCCTTTGATAATCGCCGAAACTGCAAGAGCATCTGTTGATGCAAGGGTTGAGACAAACAAGGCAGCCCAGGACCAATTCCACCCATGATGGATGAGTCTCAGTACATACAGCATGCATGGTGTCATACAGATTGCTGTTGCAATGACAACAAAGAATGCATATACAATTGCGTGTCTCGCAACTTTCGTGAAAACAAACCAATCAAGTGACATGGCTGCATCTAGGAGTAAAGGTGGTAGGAAGCCATACAGGAGTAGGTCTGGGGATGACCCCAGCCAGAGTGTAAAGGAATTTCCGAACCTCCCTAGGTTGAAGTTGTACACAAGTATCTCAGCAGCACATCCCATGAATAATACCAACACTGCCGATATCCTACTGAAATGCAGCGTACTTGCAATCACGATTGCTACAGATGCAAATAGGAAAACATCTGTGTACCCATTGTTGACAGGACAAAAGTTGTATGCACCCGGGTCGTCCACGCGGTGCCAATACGTTACATTTTCACCATCACACACACTCATTTCTAGATGCAAGCAGTACCCTGCACTAAAACTAGGTAAATGGGGGTAGATACCTTAGGGTTTCCTGATTTGTTGGGTTCTCAACAGACTTCAATGGGTCGACCACAGACGCAAAATTTAACCAAAGTATGCTTTCAGACAGGTTCAAATCGGTATTCAACTCGCTATTTCTAGATAAGAGAGTACAATGGAAGACCCCGATGTGGGAAAGAGTATCCGTTTCGACACGAGAGATTCTTCAGGACAGTTCAGGCTCAACAATACAAAAATTCTTTTCTGTTTGATTACATCTAACAATGGTACACCAAGACGCATGGTATGATCTTTTGCTTGTGAATTCATACCATCATTCGTCCGTATCAAGGTATCCCAGCGCACGTGCCGGTAACGGAATAAAACCTTGCAGATACCTTGCAGATTCTTTCTGATAGAGAATTCTGCCAGATTCTTAGATTCTAATCACATGATACTTTCATATCAAGGTAGAGCATACATCCTAGACAACGATTGCCTCAAATCATCAACCATCCCTGTTCGAGAACAGGATGGTCTGCAGACTTTTGCAGTTGCAACTGCAACTTCAACTGCAGAGAGGAAACCAATGGACTGGATATCACGACTCCTGCTGGTGTTGAAATATCAATCTTTTTCGATTTCGTATTCTTACATAGATAACACTCAAATCATCGCTCTTGGTTACGCGTTTGATCTACCATGGTGGTTTTGTGGATCGAATCATCATGTTGGCCATGGAGTGCATGCGATGCATACAAATACATGATGAAATCCTAGTGTCGACACTATGACGTCATATCATGAGGTTGTCATTTCCATCTGCGATCATTTCTTTTTTTCATCCTCCTTGTCGGCTTTGTCTTTTCTGAACCCTCTTGCCGCGCAGGCGATGGCCAGGCCAGAGTGTAAGAGGACATTGCCAATGCCAATGGGATTCTTCATCTCCTCTTGGAATGTTGCATGGGCAATGAGACCTGCAACGCTCACGTGCACTGCAGATAAGACTTTCAGAGCATCTTTTTTATCAGGTTCTGATAGATTGTTGCATGCTGCACATGTGATGCCCGTTGTGGTGAGACCGTGACCCATAAAGCGGAGGACAGAAGGGTCTGCAACAACACTCTTCTCACAGGCAATTTCTCTGGTTTTCTCGGGTGCCACGAGGTACGGCTGCAATGCGAGAATAGGAATGAATCATCAGATGGTCTACAAAGGTGAGTATTCTACATGTGACGTACGATACCAAAGCTGAGTGCAGACATACTGCTCAGTGAGATGATGGCTGAGTCAGCATCATCAAAATTCCAGAATTTCATTGCTCTTGAATGATCTTTGAGTATATATTCAACATTTATTTTATTACATGGTACTACAAGAATGCCAAAGAGATTTTGTTCAGACACGTGATTGCCAAAAACAAGACTCCCGCTGCTGACGTGGCACTTTCACTGCATGGACTCACATGGGACCCACATCCTTTGTTTGGGCATTCAGGTGCAAGAGTTCTTTTATCTGCGTTCCTGTCAGGGTTTCCTTCTCTATAAGTTCTTTTGCGAGAGTATGAAGTTCTTTTTCATGTCTTTTCAATATATTTTGTGCCCTTTCATGGGCGGCAGTCACCAATTTCTTTACCTCTGATTCTACAAGGGCCCTCGTTTCTGAACTCAGGTTTCCCATGTCATCATATGCAATGGCAACTTGTCCTACCAGATCACTCATTCCATACTTTGTAACCATAGCTCTTGCAAGTCTTGTTGCTTGCTCCAAATCGGATGAAGCGCCGGTGGTTACGTCTGCTGCACCAAAAATGAGTTCTTCTGCTGCTCTGCCACCCATAGCGACATCAAGTTTTGCTAGCAACTGCCTCCTGGTAATACTTGTCTCATCATCAGACTCTGGGAGCTGCATCACCATTCCAAGCGCGACCCCACGGGGAACTACTGTTGCTTTATGGACGGGATGGGCTCCATCAGTGTACAGTGCAACCAGGGCATGTCCACCTTCATGGTATGCAGTAAGCTTACGATTCTTCTCTGAGATCACTGCACTTTTCCTTTCTGCACCCATCAGTATTCTATCTTTTGCATATTCTAGTGCTTGCATGTCAACCGATGCTGCTCCCTGGCTTGCTGCTCTTAGAGCTGCTATATTTACCAAATTAGCAAGGTCTGCTCCAGAAAAACCTGGTGTCCCCCGAGCAATAGTATTCAAATCTACGTCTCCAGATCTCTTGATTCCTTTGAAATGGGCCTCTAATATTTGGCTTCTACCTTTAACATCTGGGTTTGGTACAACCACATGTCGGTCAAAGCGACCAGGCCGTACCAATGCCTTATCCAGTGACTCTGGAAAATTGGTGGCAGCGACCACAATGACTCCTTCTGAGGTCTTGAATCCATCCAGTTCTACCAGCAACTGGTTCAATGTCATCTTCATATATTGCTGATCTTTTGGATTCCTAGAACCACCGATTGCATCGATCTCGTCGATAAATATGATACATGGTGAGGATTTCTTTGCTGCAGCAAACAAATCTCTCACTCTTCTGGCACCAACTCCCACAAACATCTCTTCGAACTCCGAGCCTGACGTGTAAAAAAATGGAACTCCTGCTTCTCCTGCGATTGCCCGAGCAAGCATTGTTTTCCCGGTACCAGGAGGGCCAACGAGTAAAACACCTTTGGGCAACTTTCCACCCAACTTTGTAAACTTGTCTGGATCTCTCAAGTACGCGACAATTTCTTCCAGTTCGGATTTTGCTTCGTCAACGCCTTTAACATCTTCAAACTTTGTGTTTGCATCCATTTGTGGCTGCACGTCAGGATTGTTAAGAATACCCTTGGAAAGTCCTCTCTCCTCTGCCATTGCACCAAGCCCTGCCATGAACAAGAAAGCCAGACCTAGAACTCGGATAGATCTCCACATCTGCGACCAGAATGTAGGTTCAGCCTGCATCATATAGAGAGGATTTCTCATGCTTCCAAGAGGATCTTCTCCCCCTCCGGAGGACATTCCTTGTGTGCTGAGAGCTGCAGCTCCTTGCCGAAACATGGAAGAGCTTGCAGGCGCACTAGCTGCATAAGACGCTTGCGGTATTTGTTGCTGATATCCCTTCTTCAGGGTATCTAAAAGTGCAGTGTTATCCAATTTATTCATCTTCGCCAAAGATGTAACGTATTCACCAAATGAATTCTCAGGATGCAAGAGTCTTCCACCCTCCCAGATTTTCACGACAGCATCATGCTGCCCAGATCTCATGAGATCACGCATGAGCTTCTGTTGACTCTGCGCATCTCCTGGTACACTTATTTGATTAGTAGCGGTGCTTCCAAAAAGCCCGGTTATCGTTCTATTGGACCCAAAACCGTCTGTTCTCGGTCCCTGAGAGCGTCCTGCTCCCCCAAGCAGTCTGAGACCAACCTACAAATACATATCAGCGATGTCAAACAACCCACCAATATACCATGAGTGCATATATAACAGTAAAATTGAATGGACCTACCAGACCCAAACGATGACGCATGGATTCTATTATCCTTGGAGCTTGTTCTGTGTAAGACAGACAAGGCAAATTCTACGACGGGGTTATTACTCCCTCACACGACTCAGGGTTCAATATTGTACATCCCACTTTTCTATTTTATATGTTTTGATATCTACGGGTAGGTTTCGTGGGAATTTGAATAACGAGTGTGGTCATGATCACACTGCCATGGCAATGGCCATTTTTTTTTCGACTCGATAAGATTTTTCAAACTCTTAATGTAACATTTTTTTAATTTATGTGGTCGTGATTCACATTTTCAGGGAGGTCACATACCCTCTTGAACAAAATTATAGTTATAAAATCATCACTATAGATAGTTTCGCATCTTTGGGTCGAGGCTGAGTCGTGATTCAAAATAGGTCTGCTGCATGCTCTCCATCGGCATTCTAATTTGAAGTCTCTACGTCCTTCATAATGGGAAAGAATAAATTTATAGATAAGAAGAAAGCAAAGACATATGCTCTAGTGTACAAATCCACCGCAGAGCCCGATTCGAACGAGGACTGCGAGGGAGCTGGTGAGCCTGAAGAACAGAGGGTTCTCCATGAGTATGGGACGAGCCGGGAACTTCCTGAAGAGGAACTCGAACGATTTCGTGAGAAACAAGGACATCCTTTAGAATGGCTAATGGAAGAGCGGGGTCTCTTGCAGAGGAAAAATGTGCTAGATGAGAAGAAGCGTCATGAATTGATAGAGCTTGGCTTTGATGATGATGGGTATGACTATCTTCAGCACCTGAAAACTCTTGATGCGAATGAAAAGCCTACAGAAAATGCTCATCTTGAAGAGGTGCGGCCCCAGGAGGAGGAGGCTCATCAGGAAGAAAAGTTGATCATCTCGGAGAAGAGATTGCTCTATGACATTCCTGGTGCTCACCAGAAAGAAAGTGACCGTGTTGGAAGCGATAAAGATGGTGTTTTTGTGAAATCTGCTGTTGCACATGTTCCAGAGGAAGACGTAGCCCACTTTGATGCTTCTCAGTTGACAGTGATTCAGCAGGTAGACGATGAGGATGGTGTGACAGGTATGATGGGAGGTGTTACAGCTTTTGCAAAGAAATCAGATGTTGTGAGAGAAAAGAAGGATTATGAAATCACTGAACTTGAAAAGATGATGGAAGAAGCTGAGAAAAATACAGACAAGCATGAAAGAGTGCTTGGAGATGGAGATTTGCTGGATGATTTTATTCTAACTGCCACCTTAATGGGCCATGATGAAAAGGAACCAGACGAGGATGTCACTAGCTGCCCAGATAGCTACATAGGATCATACTCAGATTATGAGGGATCGTCTGGAAACGAGGATGATGACGAAAGGCCTTCCCAGACGAGGGGTAGGCCTGGCAGCATAGCATCCACATATTGGAGGGAGGAACGCCAGGACAGAAAGAACCTGCTTTCTGTTATTGATGAGAAATTTGAGCATCTCGCTATTGAATATGATGAGGACGAATTAGGGGATATGGATGAGTTGGCAGAGGAGATTCAGGGAGTTGCAGATGTGGAAGATTTTGAAAACATATTGGACGAATTCATCAAAGAGCATCCACAAAAGAATGATGCCAATTCAGTTAGACATAAGCTATTTCTTGCAGAAGAAATGGACAAGCACGGATTTGGGAATGAACATGCTGATATTGCCATTCAAATGGCCAAGGAATTTATACGAAGGGCAGAACAGGCTGAAAACGACAATGACAAGCCAGCTGCAAATGCACACATAGAGATTGATCCCCGCCGATTTCAAAAGGAGCAAAACAAATGGGACTGTGAATCTATTCTTTCATTACGATCCAATATTTATAATCACCCAGGAACGATAGAAGATACAGCAAGAAAGCCTCCAAAAACCATTGCTTTGAATAAGGATGGCCTCCCCGTTGGATATATGCCCAAGAGGGAATTTGTTCCCACAAAACTGGGCGATGAGGATATATTTGGAGGAAGACGGTCAGGCGCACCTGCTCCAATCCGTAAAAAGGACGAATCTACAGAGGAAAAAAAGTCTAGAAAGGCTGCTGTCAAAGCCGCAAAGAGGGAAGCAAGGGCAAACAAAAAAGAAATGAAGGTTTTATTTGCCAAGGAGCGCACAAAAGCTTCCAAGAGGGACGCTCAAGCACAAGTACAGCCTACTATCATTATGTAACATTACACCATTATAAAGTGTTTTTAGCATTTCGCCGGGTTCGTTTCTTTGCTGGAGGTTTCTTTCCACCATGTTCAAATGCTTTCTGTCGCATCATTTCTTCCATCTTCTCCCTTTCCATCGCAGCCCATTCATCGTTGTTGGCAGTCTCACTTTTTTTCCCCATCACCACAAGTTCAATTATATCTCTCCCTGGATCTGTATGATGTTGTTTCACAAAACCTTTTTTTGATTTGCGTAGCCCTGGTATCTGTCTCACCAATTTCTCATCCACAGAGACGGCGACGGTATTCAAAGAAGAATTTTGGTCCATTGTTTTCAAGCCACAATCTATTGTCCCTCTTTCCACAAGATGCCACCCATCCTCATCAGCACCATCAGCATCATCAGATTCTTTTATTGACCGGAGTGCAGATTTAATATCACCATAAACAATCACACGTCTTAAATCCTCCAATAGGCAGTAATGTTTTACTGCAGAAGGCAGACGTAACGAGTTCAGCACTGACACAGCACTCTTGGATACCCTCTTTTGTAGTACCACTACAGGTGTTTCCGGCCCAGCACAGGCATCTTGGAGTCCCTCTACTTCTTCACAGTAATGTAAACCCATTTCATCAAAAATTCTAGTCATAGGGAGATAGATAGAATCGCCCCAAGGAAATATAAATACATATTCCATCATACCCTGGTACTCGGGTAGATGGTATACAGGAACACCGTGTTCAGATATCTCGGGATCCAAAAATTTAGAGCCACAGATCAATCGAGGCATGTATTCTCTCTCTTGTGGTCGTTTACCGACCCATGTCGACCTCGACCACGCTCGAACCCACTCAAGTGTCACAATTGGCACCCCGCAAAGAATTGCAAGGAGAATATCATCATCCATTACTACTTCTGCTCCTCCAACTACCATTGCGGAAGCTTCATCGCTAATTGTACCTCTCAAAACACCTAAACCGCTTGTTTGTATCTCATCTCGGCCACCTTGATCCACGCTGTCCCCGATATACACAGCTATATCTGTCCGTATCACCTGAAATGGACTGTATACTCCAAACTTCACCAAGTATCCATCATACGCCTTTCCAGCACATCCCTTACTCAGTTTCTCTTCTTTATGTAAATTCTTCCCGTCTTTTGATACAGAAGTCCCCCAAGTACTCGTATCAGCCACAAGAACATGCCCCACTCCATCATCACCATCCACATACACCTTCAATTTTGCATGGGTCCCACTTACACTTTTATCCTCACTCACGACAACATCGCAAAGTTTGGCATTCTTTCCCACAGTGTATTCACGACCAGGGACCAAGTACACCTTCAGGTCTTTTGCATTTGATGTCCTCTGGTCATTTTCAAACACCCTTGCCTGCAATATCCATATCTGTGACAGGCCATCGCTCGTCTTCTTCTTCCTCCTCCTGATAGCACGTGGAAGGTTTTTCTGTTTCCTAACATCTCCTACATCCATCCTGACTGACTCCACACGCGACCTTTATATGGATGACGTTTGTGTTTGAGAGAGAGTATGCTCCAGTGAGTCGAGCGACGAGCGCCTGCCTCGAGGTCATCGGTGATGGATGTATAAATGAAAAAAAAGCCCTAAATTATTGTCATAATAAGTGTCAGCCAAACAGTATGCTTATTGCAATTGCAGAGCCTTTGGACAGGAAAAATGTCAAATTTTAACCAACGTCAGCTGAAACCATTCATAGCGCGTGGCAAGACGGTGAGCCGGACCTGACAACTATCGTTGGGCAGATAGTCGGAACGAGACGTTGAACATACTTGTTACATATAAATATTGAATGAGAAATATGTTATGTACATCGACACGTACGAAATAGTGTAGCATTGTGACAGAGTACCTCAACAAACAAGACAGTAAAGGTCATTGTTACGGAAACAAGTTACCTAGCGAATATATTCGCATGCATGCACCACAGAATGGAGGGAAATATACGAGTTTCATACTGATATTTTAACAGAGTGCGTATTCTTTCCTCTGTTTGCGGATAGAAAGTCTACTATCGTGGTGTATACTACGTTCAAACTCTTGGACCTTGACGTTTGCTTGCATAGACTCCCTCGTAGGTTTACCACTGGATGTTCCATCTTCCTACCACCAAGCATTTCAATATATCCGGAGAGGAGGATGTCTTAAAACCTTTCTAGCAGGATCAAGTACAAGCATGATGAAAAATAATATGAAAAGCTTTGCCAGTGCTCCAGGCACTCGTCTCCTGGATGCTCTCAATAAATCGCGTGGAAACACGACATGTGTGATGGTACTATGTATTATGGCACTATGGTGTCTGGCATACTCGGGCAATATGCTCGAGGTGAAGAGGGAGATGGTTGTGGTGGGGCGCAGGCTCTTGGAACAGGTGAATGACAACTCAACAGATTTGGTGATGAATTGGAGGACCGGACTGGCCATACCGTTGTATATTATTTTTGCAATGTTAGCAATTAGCTCTGGTGTCGGTGGAGGATTATTTTGGGTGCCTTTATTCACGGCACTGATGCAATTCACGGTGAAATCCGCAGCAGCACTGAGTCAATCATGTGTGGCTGGTGGATGCCTTGGAGGTACCTTGTACTCTATCATGCAGCGAAATCCACATACCGATTCTCGTCCAATGATAGACTATAGCTTGACATTGGTGTTGATGCCTGCACTGGTGCAGGGCATCTCTATTGGGGTGATGCTGAATTACATTATTCCAAGTGTGATTATCTCTTCACTGCTGGTCATCATTTTGCTCCTGATATCAGGAAGAACACTATATCATGGTGTGAAACTATTCAAGGCAGAGAAAGAGAGTGCAAAAGATAATACTATGGAAGACGAACAGGATGACATTCCAGAGGCTGATCGAGCGTCGCCTTGGAACTCAGAGGGAAGTGAAAGTATCAATAGTAGACAGAGTCCCGTTGGGGTACTACACGATCACACATATGAACATGGACGTATTGAAGCAAAAATTAGCGCACTGAAAGAAAATATGGCCGAAAGGGGTCAAAATGTCCCAGCAAGAAGCCTCAAGTTTGTTAGAAAGACAAGCCGTGCCATATCCAGAAAAGTGACCAAAGTGTTTGGAACCATTCAAAAACCTTTGATTCCTTGGAATCACTTTGTAGAGATTCTCTTTATATCTGCTGTATTTATTGGCTTGCAGATTGGTAAGAGTTTCTTCTCACGCTGTGGTTGGCAGGTGTGGACAATGTTTGGTATACAGATTGCATTCATGGTAGCATGCAGTGCCTTTTTCATTTGGTTCCATGATCATCCTGTTCCCATTAAACATTCCCATCACAAAGTAACAGCTGGATCTCCTCGCAAAAATATGAGGGATGAGGACCAAGAAGAAGAACAACAACAAGAAGATGATGATGATGATGAAGAAGAAGAAGAAGATGAGGACTGGAGACCATCAAAACTAGCATTCATCTGGGTGATGACTCTTATTCTAGGGGTCCTTTCGGGTACTGTAGGACTAGGTGGCGGTGTGCTTATGACTCCACTCCTGTTGGAATTGCATGTCCATCCTCAGACAGCTGCAGCGACATCAACATTCATCACACTGTTTGCCTCAACCACAGCTGCAGTGTCTTTTGGACTCGATGACCGGTTAAACTTGCAATATATGGCCTTGTATGCACCAATCTGTCTCATTGGTGGATTTTTGGGCGTGTATATCTTGACAGGTCTCATAAAAAAATACAAATTTACAGGCATGGTATCATTACTGGTGGGTGTGTTGGTATTTGTGAGTGCTGTCCTAGTTATCGCATTTGCTCTCCGCGAATCCATCCAAGATATTATAGATGGTCAACCATTCAAAGTCGACGACTACTGCGATGCGTGATAGCACGCAGCATGTACACTACTACCATATGTGCATTGATACAAAAATAAATACAACTCATGCCTTTTGCATAAGCAATAATAATAACACTGTTGGGTACACCCCTTGTTTTTTTCTTTTGTAAGTAGAGAACGCATAGTCTTGTTGTTGCTATTGTTTTCACTCATGGAGTACATACCAAGACATATATACATACATCATCAATACATGTCATCTTCATCCGATGAGGAAAGCATTCCAGACTCTTCTGCCTTTTGCAAAGCCTTCTCTAGGGCAGACGAAGACACTGCCGCTTCTTCCGCCGCTGCTTGTGCACGAGCAAGAGCATTAAATACCTCTGACACTGGATCATCATCCCCTCCCAGGATAAACTCCCCAGGAGATTTCTCCAGAGCTTCCACCGCTCGAGAAATAACCCCTTCCTTCTCCACCACTGGACTATACCCTACATCATTCACCGGCCCATGACTATTCTGTGAAATCTGCTCTACTTCTTCATCCTTCCTCCCTGATTCCCTCATCGCTGTCCTCCACCTCCACCGCTCAATCCATGTCCGTGCCTCCTGCTGCTGCCGTCCAATATACACCAATCTCTTTGCTTCCTCGACCGCTTCATTCGTCACACCCCTCAAACCAAGCTGACGAGCTACTTGATTAATAGAAGACCACAGGTTATTCGCCACAGACGTTGTTTCATGGACGATTCTCCTTGAGAACCTTGCTGTCGATGTCCCAGCCACCTTTGAAATAGACTCTGCTGCCTTTTCCACCGGCTTTTCAATCGTCAGAGGCCTCGCCACAGACGACACAATCACATTCAGCTGTTTCCCCACAAGTTCAAATTCTTCAGAAGCCTTTTGCACCTCTTTCATGGTCAACGGAAGATCATTCTGAAACATCAATGCAGTCCTCTCCATCTCCTCTGCAGCCTTTTCCAGGTCTTTCGACGTAATCTCCGCCTGTTCCGCAGCCTGCGTAATCGCCTTCAGCACCGGCCTCATGCACACCACCAGAACCGTCACCATGGACGCAACACTCGTCACACTCGCCAACAGAAGAGGACCAACCACATCTCCACCAGCCACAACCACCAGCTTGGGAGCCTCCACACTCTGACGATGACCACTATCATCCCCTCGTTTCATACTCTGTACACACGAATGTTGCCAGAGATCACGACCACGACCACGACCACAGTTCTGAATATTCCGAGAGACACATGGTCGACAGCGCATCATCCTTCCTACCGCAGGGAGCACCCTCGTCGTATACGTGAATAGACAATCACTCGTATTCATCCATGAGTAGGATTTTTTTTATATATATATAAAATATATATATACGTGAGTAGTAATGAGATACATGCATACAACCATGAACAATGACGTCTCTGTTTGTTTTCATTCGAGTTGACGTACAATTCTTTGTACGTCATTAGTCTTTAAAGAAGTCTGACTGACTGAATGACTGACTGACTACTACTATGTACATGATACCATCATCATCATCATGATGATGATGATATAACAACAAGAACAACAACAACAAGAACAACAACAAGAACACCGATGTAGATGACTACATATCATCATGAATCATCAACTCCATGCATGTCCATGCACTGACTGAGTCAGTCAGTCAGTCAGTCAATCCATATGCATGCAGCAAGGTTCGATCGTCCATGGTCTGAGAGTCGTTAGTCGTAGTATCAGTCTGTCTCTCTTTCTACGTACGTACGTCTATATATACTAGTATATCAATTGTATCTATCTAAACAATTATTATTAATAATAGTAGTACGTAGAGTCGTGTCGTTGTTGGTACGTGTGCTTGTGACCTGTCGTCTGCCTTTGGTTGGTTGGTTGGTTGGTTGGTTGGTCTGTCTATCATCATCATCATCACCTGTATTCATACATCCTGTCGTAGTACGACGTATTATTATACTAATTATTTTATTATTACTTTATATGTGTATGTAGGAATCTTTGTTCACACGCACACACACACAGAGAAAGTCTGTAGAAACGGTCCTGTGTATGGCTTGGCAGCACTGTGACCAGTCAGTGATTGAACGAGAGAGAGAGAGAGGGAAAGAAGGCATTTACGAGATTGTATATCATTCTATTCGTAATTCGTAACAATTCCCTACATCCATAGCCAGCCAGCCAGTCAGAGTATGGTGGCAGTTGATGATCATGGGAAGGATGGTGGGCATGATGATGGACTGCACGCGTTTCAGCACATGTCTCCGGATGACTTGGGGAAATTCTTGGATTCAGATGATGTGTACTTAGACTTGGATATTCCAGATAATCTGTTTGGTCCTGATGGTCATGTGCTGCTGGATGCAGATTTCGGTGGGAATGATAAGGATCAGCACCAGTTTCCCATGATGCAAGAACAACAACAAGGACAACAACAAGGACAACAACAGCAGAATGAACAGACTCTGGATGCTGCTCGAAGTGTATTGGCATCGTTGGACTCGACCATGCAACAAGACCCGTCAAACATGACGATGCAACATGCTCACAGTGCTCCACAATTGACTGGTGTGCCAATGGGAGGATACATGAATACACAGCAGCCAATGTTTATTCGTGATGCACAAGGTAACTTTATTCAAGTTACCAATAATCCGCCCATGCAACCAATGTACTTGTCTGGGGTGCCATATCAGCCTGGACATGTGCATTACTTTGTACATCACCAGCAAATGCCATCCATGTCCTATGGACAGGTACCCGTATATGAATCTGGAAGTGTACAGAATTCTCCACGGAAATCTCCAGGGAAAAGACGGAGACAGAGAAAGTCCACAGAGACTGTTCAACAGAGGAGTGCAAGGGCAGAATCTGGATATACACAAGATCCTATTACAGGTCATATGCTGCGACATGGACCTGCACTGATGGCGACTGCTAGAGATAACAAAGAAGTTCCTGCTATCAAAGCAATGTTTCAGACATTTGATAAATCTGGAGGTTTCTCGCAACCACCTTCATCTCCGTTTGTTGGTGTGGAACTTGGTGGGGATACAGGTGCGGTGGGTATTTCTATAGAGGCGGATGCGACTGGTGCGCCTCCTGTGAATCAGTCTATTACAACCAGAGTTACAAAGGAACTGCGATCGTTTACTCAAAAAGATTCGGAAGGTCAGGAGCGTGATACATCGCATGCACAGCCCATGAAGGGTGTGAGGAGGGATACATGGTCATTGTTCTGGGAAGCTCACTTTGAACGCCCAAAAAGTGAATCAAAAAGTGATGCGAAAGGTTCTCTGGTAGATGAATTAAAAAAGGATGTTATATTCATTGGGAAATTCCCTGCGAAAAATCAGGCTGCGAGAGCACATGACTTGGTGGCATTAAAAGTGCTAGGAGAGGATGCCGAACTCAATTTTCCCAAAGAGACATACAAGGCAACATTGCCAATTGTACAAGCTCATACTGAGGAAGAAGTGATACGTGCTATTTTGAAAGATAGTGAATTGGCTAGGCAAAGGACTTCAAAGTACAAGGGAGTGCGAAGGACTGGTCCTGGTCAATATGAAGCTTTAATTGATGCTGAAGTAGCATCAGGCAAGGACAGGGTGTCAGAGCCATTGGTTATGCATGCGAATACCATGCATGTGCCTCATAATACCGAGACATTTAATGCGTAACATGTATATAGTTGGTGTTTTTGTTGACAAGTATTGTAAAAGAGTATAGACTACAAGTCAAAGGATGGTGCTTGTGATTGTTTGCTGTTGAATTCATAGAGGAGGCGCTTTCTAAAGTCTCCATATGGATCATTCTCACGCTGCTCGAGTAAATATTGTATTCCAGATTCTACTGATGCTCTAATATCTGCGTACATTGCATCACATTGATCTCGGTCGTCGACAATATCCTTGTTGAGGGATAGTGGTTGCTGAAACATGTAGTACAGACGGTTGGGAGGGAGTTTTGGGATGGCAATGGGACTCACGAATTCATCCTTGGAGCCACTCGAGCTTGCATTGACTCCTCGTCGTGCTTGAGGGGCAGATTCAGCTGCTTGAGACACAAAACGACCCATGATTGGGAGATTCTTCATGTCGTCAGAGTCCAAGAGAATTTCAAGAGAATCGTCAACTCCAACACCTGCAAATGGAACGATAATTGCATTGTATTTTGCAGCCATTCTGACAAACTCTGACTTTTCAGGCCAGAAAAGTTTATATTCTTGTCCTTTTTTTCTATAT
>PJEL010000463.1_pt1 | contig 47226 bp, 61 predicted proteins | sample 1853271 | NCBI WGS metagenome assembly PJEL01 (sample SAMN08108733, study PRJNA415343) | Invertebrate metagenome, whole genome shotgun sequencing project. | host: Globobulimina | place: Sweden: Gullmar Fjord | collected 2015-08
TTATATAGTTATCATAAATTGAGACTTTATAAAATAGTGATATTGAAATAAATTTCGTTGTTTTTATCCCGTCAACGGTAATTGTTTTATATCTAATCCACCCACCAGCTTTAACCCACTCACCAGCTTCAATCGACTCACCAGCTTCAATCCACCCACCAGCTTTAATCCACCCACCAGCTTTAATCGACTCACCAGCTTTAACCCACTCACCAGCTTTAATCGACTCACCAGCTTTAACCCACTCACCAGCTTCAATCGACCCACCAGCTTTAACCCACTCACCAGCTTTAACCCACCCACCAGCTTTAATCCACCCACCAGCTTTAATCGACTCACCAGCTTTAACCCACTCACCAGCTTTAATCGACTCACCAGCTTTAATCCACCCACCAGCTTCAATCGACTCACCAGCTTCAATCCACCCACCAGCTTCAATCCACCCACCAGCTTCAATCGACTCACCAGCTTCAATCCACCCACCAGCTTTAATAGACCCACTAACAACAATATTAATTCTTATATCAAGATTTTCTTCACAAATAATATCACCATCATATTTGTAATAATTTAAACATTCATCATACTCTAAATTATCAAAATTTTTATCAATTACCATCATTTACCTTTCGTTTATAAATACTTGAATTCTATACGGTTAACGCAAACACTTAACAAACTAATCTAAAGTAATATATTCCCACCACTTAGCATCATATTCAACTTCCCAACATTCCTGACAACCACCATCCTTCACTTCGCCTTTAACTGTAATAGGCCAATTATCAGTATTTTCTTTTCCACATATCCTCTTAATTAAATTTCTCTGGGAGAGGCACAAACTGTGTGCTAATTCTATAGTTGGTTGTAAATCCATCATCAACTGGCATTTCATATACATAATTCCACCCACCAGGAACACGCATTATTGATACGGTGTACTTCACACCTGGCATATCCGGCACCATGATTTCGTTAAGTTTCATCAGTTTCATTTCTTCTACCAACCTATTGCTTTTGTTCACAATACTCCTCCTTGGTTAAAGTAAAGAAGGAACTACGGGAATTTCCCTATACAACTGCACCGTCATTGTAATAGTTCCTTCAATTGGAGTATACAACCTTTTGGTGCTTAACTTTCGTTAAATGTTAATCTAAATTAATTCTTTCGTCATTAACTATATCTTTATCGTCATAGTAATTGTCTACCAGCAGCCGATAAAGATAATTGTTTTCATATGTTATCGTATCGTCTAACACTGGCCTTAGTGTATCTTTTTTCTTGTCTGTGATAAGTTTGGGATAGTCTTCTTTTTTAGAGTATAACAAGCATATCTCACCCTTAGTATTTTCCTTTATTTGGGTCTCAATACCCAACTTTTTTAACCTTTTTTTTTCGGACAATATCCAAACCAAGTCATCTTTTTTATTGCAATATTCTGTGATTTGGTTATTTTTCTTGTGCTTGTACATTTAATAGACTCCTTACATAACTATACGGATCACAATTATCTTGATATACACTATTGCTTGTACCACAAAGATACGACAAGTTTACCCCGATTTCATCTAAAAAAGAAAAGTAATCACTGCTGGGTGAAAACCTCCCGGTTTCATAATTGTATATAGTTTGTGGGGTTACTTTTGTTAGTTTTGACATTTCCAGCCTGGAGAGACCTAACCGGTCTCTTACTTCTTTTAGTTTTTGCATATATATCCTTTTTTAGTAAAACCCATAATAATTATAAGGAAGGGTCAAAAATAATTATTATGGGCCTCTGTCAATCATCAAGTATATTTATACTATACTAAAAAAAAATAGTAAATGCTTAAAAAATTAATTTAGATCTGTTAAAAGATACTCACCATTAGATATCTTGTAACTAATTTGCATCATATTACTATGCAAAAACAATTTTAATAAATTTTGGGTATCTCTGTCTGCGGACACAATTTGACCAAACCAAAACCCTCGATCGATCTGTATTTTACGGTTTGGATCTTTTGGGGCATAACAAATCATACCGTCCTTAACATTTTGGTAACAATTCCCATGCCCGACATTAACTAGGAAGTTATCAACAATACCATTAAAATTCTTGATTGTAGGCTCTTTTATTGTATTAGTCATCGTCTTCTCCTTCTCCTTCTGTTAGTATACTTTTACTTCTTCCTATTATTTTTTTGAGGCGCTTAATCTGTATATTTTTTACGTGTTTTTCATAGTAAACTGTGTGACATATAACACACAAAACTGCAAGAATCATTAATCCAAAAAATATTATTTCCATTACTCCCCACCATTCAATATTCTTTTTGACTCTTCGATTAGCTTCACCATTTTATCAAACATTATATGCCTCCTTTGAGTATTGCGCTTAAAACGAGCGCTATTGTGCCAATATTAGCAAATATTGCATAGAGTATTATTTTTGTTGTTCCCATTGTTATCCTTCTTCCAATATCTTTTTCGATTCCTCAATCAATTCAAGGGTTTCCTGATATGTTTTTTCTGATTCTTTTAATAACTCTATTGCTTTTTCTATTGTCATAATGTTTCCTTTGAAAAAGTTTATCCACAGATTCATCAGTGCGGCTACATCTCAAATTTACAGTGATTACGAGATAAAGTACTTACAAGATAATTATCATGACCACCCCATCTTTTCATGATTACCAAAAATTGATCATTTTCTTTATCTTTTTTAATTACACCAAGTCTATCAAAATCCTCATCAGTAATCCAATTTGCTTCGAGAATCTGAGCTAAAGATGGGTCATTAATCTTAACTAAATTTTCTATATCAATAATACAACCAACATTTTTTCTTGCAAGCCATGAATTATAAGTATCAAGTTCTCCAGTTTTAACATTTTTGTAAATTTTCATTTTAGATCCTTCGAAAGAGTGAGTATTTATCGTAGTTAAAGCTTAACACCATTCTCAAATAATGTCAATACAAAAATAAAAAAAAGGGAAAGTTTTTCAACCCTCCCTTTATAGCCTTTTTAAAATCAATCATTTACTCTCTAATATATTTACTCCTCTCTTTTAAAGTAAAATATAAACTGATAGCGAAACCCCTATAATTATACTAATAGTCACTATTGCAAGTATGTCGCCTTTATACATTTTGTGCTTTCTTTACCAAATCAGTGTAAAGATAACCATATCCATTAAATAGAGCGTTTCGCAACGCGTCCCTGCTATTCTTTGAGACGTATTTTAAGCAGTACCCCTTGTTTATTTCGCTACACAAAGGTTCCCCTGTCGTCTTTTATCCAGTTACAGGGTTGGTTGTTGTCCTGGGTGATGCTTTGCAGGTGTATACAGTATTTATCTGCAGATCAAATGTCTCATCTTTTAGGGGCTCCCACTCGTTACAATTTTTACACTCAACACAGATATTCATAGTATGTCCTTTTTTATGGGTTTATTACTTAAAAAGTACTTAGCTGTTTCTTTTTTGACCAGTTGTAATACCAATTCTCTGTCAAAACACACGCCGATAGTTATGCATATAGTGTAATTATTGTACAAAAAAGCGTCATCAATTCCATTTATTTTGTTTATGGCATTACGCAACCCAACATCTTTGTATGACGTTGTGTGCAAATCGTTATCTTTTACGAAATAATTAACCATGTTGGTACTCCTCCTTTAATAACGTTGATCATTTCTTATATTATATTGTCCCCAACAAATGAGGGCAAAGCATAAAATTGCTGTTATGATGATTGTTCCCATTATTTTTTCCTTGAAAGAGTGAATGTTTATCGTAGTTAAAGTTTACCACCAATACAAAAAATAGTCAATGATTATTTTAAAACTAATCCACAAATTATCAAAATAAAAACTGTATCAAGGATTAAATTACTCGAAATAGGCAGCTTCCCAGAGCAATACCCCGATTTATGACAAAACCATAACTTTCTCTTTCCAAAAAAACTCCATAGGAGTTCCGTTATGTCTGGTATATTGGCAGCTATTCCCGCTAATAATAGGTATAGCCAGTTTGTTGACTCTATCACCGTTGATATAATTATAGAAGACAATAATAATTGCCCCCAAGCAAACAGCCATTCCTTTGTTTTAAAAGGGTAAGGACTAAAAATAAATCTTTTCCACCCATCGCTTGGATACCATTCAGGATATCTATCAAGTGCAAAATGGCTGATTAGAGCCAACGGCACTCCGATGTAAGGGTTAGGTATTGCTGTTATTATACCCATACCTATTGCTGCGTGTAATGTCGTGTTTGCCATAAAACCTCCTAAATTTTAAAAAAACCTCACCGCCCCATTCCATATGTATACCAAAAATTGCAAGGAGCTTCCACAAAAAAGTTTCTACATATCTACCATCTGCGCCACATTTGATGTTTGAGCTTACATCATAAGCGGAAGATATCCCAAACATTGGAGCTGCGGCCAAAGACACTGCCCCCAACCTCGTAGTTTGGCCCCACGTTTTCTTTGATAAAATAAACATAAAAATCACCTCTCCCTTTAGGAACCATCAACTTCGGGAAAGGTTTCTCGCTCTTCTTTCCCTTTCCCTTTGCTTTAATTATCTTGCCCATAACTCTCCTCCTCAATTAATAGTTCTTTGCGATATAGTTCCATCACAAGCTCCTCCAATTAATAAAAATAAAACCATTACTTAAAAATTAACTCTAAACAACACTCCCTAACTACCCATAGTATCAATATATTACAATTACTACTATGTTGACAATATGTTTACTTTCTTTCCACACTATAATAGACATAGTCTATACTACCATAAACTATGTGTTATATATATGACCTATACCATATACTTTTAATTATTAACGTATAAACTATACTTAATACTATAAAGACGTGGCAAATATCTACCTGCTAAAAGCAGTAAACAAAAAAACAAACATTAACAACAACCAAATAGCAAGACATAACAACTTTATACCATGGACACCGTTAACAATATCATTCAATAAAAGAACACTTGTACTATCCATAAATACCTCCAAATAAATGTTAGATAATAATAACAAAAAACATGGTAGTAATAATAAAACAACTACCATAACATATGAACAAAAAAAAAGAAAATTAAAAATTATTGTGTAATTAATAGTATAACACCAAATAATTGTTATTACCACTATTATTTTGACTTCTCTTAAAAAAAATAGTAAATTAAATATTATGAACGATAAAAAAATAGTAACCCAAAATAATAAAACTAAAAGAAAATATAATAAAATAATCCTACGTTCTACATCTATTATAAACAAAGATAGTAAAAAAGATTTTGGGGATGGTTTGGGATGGGACGAGGCCAGCGAGGGCTCTGCTCTAGTGGCAACGGGCAAAACGGATGCACAATATTTTTTACGGTTACTGCACAGAGGATGGAAGCAAAAAGAGGCAAAAATAAAGGCCGGATACAGCCCAAAAACAAGCACAAAAGCGATATTAGCGTCAAAAGCGTGTATGCAAGTTGCCCGCAGCGTGGACGAAGCAAGACAGCTTGTACAAGCAAAACCTGGGCACACTTTCACCGACAACGCAGAAGTGCTGACAGAAATAAGAGATAATCCAGACACACCTGAGAATGTCAAAGTAAGCGCAATTAAAGAGCATAACGAGATGAATGGGTATAAAGCCCCACAACAGATTCAAATGGAGTCTAAAAGCTTAATCGTCGAATTGGGTGGCCTAACACCTGATGACCTAAAAGCTTTGGGTAATGGGGAGATAATTATCTAATAACCAATACACATGTGTACAACAATACCCCAAAAGAGTATCAATAATGCGACGATATGTACACAAATACCCTCACGACATAACCCCAACCAAAACAAATAGCATGATATCAAAGCACTTACAAAGAGTGTTTACATAATAGTTATTATACGCCCTAATATTTGTAAAGGAGTTATTAAATGACTAAATACCAAAACCTAAAGAAAACCCTGGCAATGTATAACAAGTTGTGGTATACTATTAGTATTCTGGTCTTTTTGTCATGTGTTATATGTATGTATGGTATGTGTGCTATCGCACTGATAGCGTATCTGTATGGTATGTGTAATGTGTGGGATGGATTGGAGGGGTTTCGGGCTTTGTTTGGTGGGTGGTGTGTAGGTTTTGGGCCCCCTTTTCGAGGGCAGGGGGGGCCAATGCCCACAGCGTGTACTCGTATATACTATATATGGGTACCCCCCCAAGCGCAATTCGAGTTTAACAAATGCTTTACAATAGTGAAAGGATATAGGTGTGATTATGGGTAATTGTAGTTGTGTATATGTTGATAATTCTGGGGATAATGTATGTATTAAGCAAAAAGTACAGGTTGCGAGGAAACCTAATCAATGCCATGAGTGTGATCGAAAGATAAATGTTGGGGAAAAATACGAGTATTATTTTGGCAAGACTGATGGAGAATCTTTTTACAGTATAACTTGTCTTGACTGTGTTAGCATAAGAGAGTCTTTCTTTTGTGATGGATATAATTTTGGTGGTACGTACGTATACCTTGAGGAACACATTAATGAGATGGATGGGGAGATATCCAGCGATTGTATTATCGGATTAACCCCTCGAGCAAAGGATATTGTTTGTGGTATGATAGAAAAATGTTGGAACGATTGTGATTGTTAATGCAATATTGAAAGGATGAAGGTGTAATTGTGAACCATGGAAGTTTGTTCTCTGGAATTGGGGGCTTTGATTTAGCTTCGCAATGGTGTGGTTGGGATAATGTGTTTCAGGTTGAATATAATGAGTTTTGTCAAAAGGTATTGTCTAAAAATTTTCCACAAACAAAGAGGTATAAAGACATTTATGACTTCAAAGGAGAAAAAACAAGAAGTTACAGAGGAACAATTGACATTATTTCCGGTGGTTTCCCATGCCAACCTTTTAGTGTTGCCGGGAAGCAAAAGGGCAAGGAGGATGACCGCTACCTCTGGCCAGAAATGTTTAGAGTTATACAAGAAATCAAACCCAATTGGGTTGTTGGTGAAAATGTTGCTGGAATCATTGGAGTGGAACTCGACAAAACGGTTTCTGACTTGGAAGATATTGGATATGAAGTGCAAGTGCTTATTGTTCCAGCTTGTGCCGTCAACGCCCCACACAGAAGAGATAGAGTTTGGATTATTGCCTACACCAATGGCAAGCGATTCAATAGCATGGGTAAGAACGAAGAAGTCAGATTATCAAATGAGTATAGTAAAAGTTTTAGAGAGAAAAGGGACAATGAGGACAATATACCTATTAATGCAAGGGAATTTATCAATAATGCAAAGTGTGGAATATTACGAGACGATGATGGGATACCCAAGGGGATGGACAGAATTAAAGCCCTCGGAAACGCAATAGTACCTCAGGTAGCCTATGAAATATTTAGATGTATTGATATTTTGAAGTAGTACAATATGAAAGGACGAAGGTATAACTATGACGGAGTCTGTAAGGCTAAGTTGGGGCAAGAGAGAAAAGGACTGGGTAGTTAGGTACCCAGACAATAGCGGGAGGAGTGTTATGAATGAAATTGTAAAAAAATTAGAAGAATACAATATGAATGTTCACGAGATAGACCATGGTTCCCCTGGGTTTAAATATCCTTTTGCTTTATTGATAAAGTCTACTCATTTTATTATGAAAGATGACAAAATAGTCCATGTTGGGACTGTAAAAACTATTGAAAATTTTGTAAACAACTACGAACAGTATGGCGTTAGGGATTTTTTCTTGAAAGAAAGGAAATAGAGGGTGGCCCATAACACTGCTTGGTGGGACAAGAGAGAGAACCAGTTTTATAAAGGACTTGAAGAATATTTTTTTAAAGAGGAGGATCATGTGGAAAAACCAAAGTACTATTGCGAGAACAAATATTGTCGTTACCGATACACAAACTCATTGGATTGTGGTGTTGCTAATATACGTAATATGATGTCTCCAATAGACAAAGACAAGTATATGTCGAAATTTTTTAGTAATTGTGAACAAAGAAAGTTATTTATTAAAGACTTCATGCCCACAGAAGAAGAGTATGAGGAGGGCAATTTAACCAAGGAGATTGTATAATGGACTTGTTTTCCAAAAACAAAAAAATAAGTAATAGGCAGGTTGCTAAGGTGTTGGGTGCTTATCTATTTGCTATGCGGCAAAAGCGTTATGAGGTTCTTCGTGATATTTATAAAAAATTCCGACCGGAGGCAACACAAAAACATACGGCGATTGATAGATTTGCTGTTGTGAAACACACACACAATTGTATGGTAGATAACTTGACCGAAACTATTCGAGAGCTTGAAAGTGAGGAACAAGATGACTAAAATAACCAAGGAGGTGAATAGTGAGAACTAAATGTGGGTATCCAGACTGGGATAAATTTCCGGAGAATGGATTTAGTGAATAATGAAATTAGATGAGTGCAAAATGTGTTCGAAACATATTAAGATATCCGGCTCTAAAGGCTATGAGTATGTGGACTGCCGGAATGCAAAATTCGGAGTTTTAATCAAAAATAATGAAGAATTGAAATGCCCAATCGACAAATCAATTATAAAAACAAAATATTACACCCCAAAAAATTGGTAAAATAATATTAACATTTTACAAAGGAGTTTTATGAAACAAATGATATTAGCAATAGTTCTATTTACATTAACCGAGTCAGCGACAATACAGATAACGACTTTTGATAATTATTCTGTCTCCCCGTGGAACCCAGAATATACAAATAACCCCAAGAATTTTAGTTTTGTATCTTCTGGGTTTGGGACATCGTTGTGCGCAAGGTTTGCGTTGGATAGTGGTGATTATTGGTTCAGCCCATACCATAAGGTTTATTCGGCAAGAAGCGAGTTAAGTTTGAAAAACACGGCTCCCGCAGAGGTTATGATGATATATTCATGGGATTTCAAAGTGGACACATCATATGAGGAGACGGATGGATTTCAAATCGTTGGGCAGTTTCATGATATCCCAGATTTTTTGAAAGGGGAGACGTGGGGGAACTATCCTGGTGGAATCCCTCCGATATCATATCAATATAAGCATGGCAAGTTATGGATTGTTGTGTATAATTATAGTGCCCAAGCTGTTTGGCATATAGCGTCTGCTGATATCTCTAAGGGGATATGGCACACAATTGTGTCTACAATATATTGGTCAGTTACAGATAGTGGGTATTTTGAGGCCACTGTTAATGGTGTGCCAATTGCCTCTGATGGTGGTATAACAAGATACACAGCAAGGAACTTACTAAATTCCGAAGGTTGTTATTTAAAAATAGGGCTATACCGAGACATCGATATCGAGACAAAAGGGGTTGTATATTTCGACAATATTTATATTATTAGAAACTAATTTATTGAGGTTCAGTAATGGAAATAAGCGTAAAAGTTAATGAAGAAGGTGGTTATAAGTCGGCAATGCTTGGATTGTCGTTAAACAAGGACAAAAAACCAGAAGATATGTCAGGGGTTGCAAAAAAATTAGCGGGTCATGATGGAGGGCATAATAAGTTTTTAGAACACATAGAGCTTTGGTTGATTGTTAGGGCTCCCCGTTATTGGTGGCAAGAAGCAGACACCTATAGGTTGAGCAGCAAACAAAGTCAAAGTACAATGCATACTATTTTGGATAACAAATTAGAGAATAACAATTTTGAAAATGGAGATATTTTTCCTTCAATATTACGGGAGTTAAATTTTTTTATAGATAATAACTTGTTTTCAAAACTTAAAAAACATTTGCCCGAAGGTTTCATGCAAACCAGGGAGTGGAAGATGAGTTATAAAACACTAAGGAATATTATCCTCCAACGCAGGAATCACAGATTACCGCATTGGAAGAAATTTATTTCTGAAGTATTAAACCAAGTCGAACACCCTGAATTATTGCCGGAATTGATTGTTAAACATTAAAATATTTGTTTAATCGTTAAAATGTATTATATTAGAAAGTAAGGAGACAAAACAAATGTTAAAATCAATATTAGATATTTTATGGAGGGTATTACTTTTTGTTATGTATATTCCTCTTTGGATTAAGAAGAAATTGTTTAAATAAAGGGAGAAAATGGAAAACACACTATTGTTTTTAAAAGAGAATTGGGTTCCGATATCAGCGATATTAGGGGCCCTTTATTATGTGGCTGAGAAGTTTATATTAACTTCTAAATTAGAGATTAATGATATCACTGTTGATATTATCATTAAAGCCTTGCTTAAAATGTTTGGAAAGAAACAAACATAAAGGAGAAATTTGATGACTAATAAATACGAAACATATTGGAACTATCTAAAATCTAAACACGGCAACAAGTTTGTTGACCAAGGCATTACCTTAGAAAGCTTGATGGATGAAGTAGAAACAAAGTTGTTTAAAGAGGTTGCTAATATCGGCGACACTTTTCAATCAAGTGACGGGGCAACTTGGATAAGAACAATAGCGGGTTGGGAAAACCAAGACGTTTTTTATCCAGGGGATCATTGTTGTGGACAATGAGACAATAGCCCTAAAAAAAGAGAACGCTTGTTTGAGAGAAAGCCTAACAAATCAAAGGGTTGATGATGTTACAAGACGGGTTGATGCTGTTGAATCTAGAGTTACTAATATAGAATCAGATATCAGAGAGATCAAAGATTTTGAAGCAAAAATCTACACAGAGATGACTTCGTTTACTGTAAAATATAAATATATAGTATTTAAATGGTTTGTTGGGGTATTGTTATTACTTGCCTGTTCTTTTGTCACATTATATATTGCACAGGGAAGGTCAATCTCTAGTGCTAAAGACGAAATAATAAAGACATTGATTGATGAAAGGATGAAAAGTGTCGATAAAGTACAAGACAAATTTAAATAAAAAGTCTACAAATAAAACCAACAAAATTGGTAAGTACCCTATTACTTTAGCGGTAGTCGCGGTACTTACCTCCTTCCTTTGGTTCTTCCGGGGGTGCTTTTAACCTTGGGTAAAAAAGTATTCATCCAAACAATGATAATAGGTACAATTCTAGGCTGGATATGGAATTGGCTCCATTATAATATGGGTGTCGCACCGGCTTGGGTGTTTCCTTTTGGTGAGGTTATAGGAATTAGTATTCTTGGCATACCTATTGAGGATTGGTTGTTTTATCCTATTACTGGTGGATTCTTTTCCACAATAGTAATGGTTGACCCTTTAAAAATTTTTGGTCTTGCTTACCGTAGACAGGTTTATCCTAAGTTTTATTATAATGCCGAAACAATAAATTCCCCAACAAATATAAAAATTATAATTCAAATGTGTTTGGTCGGATTTACTTGTTTTATGATCGTTTACTGTGGTAAATCTGGGACTCTATCAGCTTTGTTTTTTGGGCTACCAGCGATTTTTATGTTTTGTTATATCTTGGATGAGTGGAACGTGTGGCATTTTTTAAGAACTGGAATTATAGTTGTGCCTACAAATGTTATTTGGGACATTTGGGCAACCCCTGAACAATGGTTGTACCCAAAAGATACCGGGATGTTTGCAGAAAACTTTTGGTATTTAGGGATTCCTTTTGAAATGACCCCGGGCTTGGGTATCCTTGCTTGGTTTTTTGTGTTTAGTTTAGTGATATCTTTAAAAAAGGCAAATAATATTAGATAAACTGTTCTCCTTTTATATAGGGTTGAAGAACCCAAATAGGCAGCTTTAGAGATTCGCTATCGAAGAAGTTACAAAATCAAGGGCAGTTTGGTGCCAAACCACCAAACTGCCCTTTTTTTTATGCCTATAACTGAGACAAAATATTATGGAAGTAATACAAGACAGAAAACAAAAAATAATAGATTATATCAATTCTCGCCCCCCAGCACAGAGGGAACGATTAACGCAGTTAATTAGAGATAACAACGCTGCTATTGCCGCTGGGAAACCCCCCACAAAAATATTTGAGCAAGAATTAAGTAATAGGGAAAAATACTTCCCACTTAAAAATATTATTCCAAACGTTGCACAATCCAGGGCTTTGAAATGCTATGAACATCCAAAGTCTGGAGCTTACCCATATCCTATTTATAATTTTTTTACTGGAGCAAACGATGTCGGTAAGACTCTTGCTTTGACTATGCTTTTAGCAGGTTGCTCCCTGGGTGCTGAATTTTTAAATAAGGGTTACTTGGATTTTGAATTCTTTGAAATGATGAAAAAAAGAAGGCAGAAAAAAGCTCTTATTATTTGGATAGTTTGTGAAAATGAGGATATGTCAGAAACCGGATCTGTTTATACTCATATAAAAAACTGGATTCCAACGGCTAAGTTTGGAGCAAAAAAAGATGGACAGTTCTATAAGAGAATAGATATCCCTGCACCAAAAAACAATTATCACCCAACTATTATAAGTATTAAAACTTTTGATCAACAATTAGTAAAATACTCTGGTACAGATTGCGACCTAATACTGATTAACGAGCCGTTACCCGACGAAAAAAAGTTTCATGAGTTAACTGGCCGTATTCGTAGTGGTGGGTATATTGGGACGTTTATGACCCCCCTGAGCGCATGTGCATATGTTAAAAAAATTATAGATGACAGAAACATGCATGAAATGGTATGCCATACCAAAGGGAATATTTGGGAAAATTGCAAAGATATTCCGGGTATGCGTGGAACACTTGCAAAAGAATTTATTGACGCTCAAATAGCTATTTGGAAGAAAAACCCCGTAACACTAAGAGCAAGAACAGAGGGCGAGTTTGTGCATCTTGCCGGGGCAATTTTCCCTATTTTTCAAAATAGCGTTCCCCACGTTATTCCAGTTAATAGAATTCCTGATTTTTTATCTAAGGATGATTATGTGGTGCAAGCCGTTGACCACCATCCATCAAAGCCAGCGGTTGGGGTTTGGATGAAAATTGACCCTTTGGGGAATTGGCACGTAATAGCTGAATACCCAACAGAGACATGGGATGAAATTGAAGCTAATGATAAATCTATTATTCACTATGGATATGATTTTAAACTAATTGAGTCCGGTGGGGGAGGTTTTGGAAAGTTTTGGTACATGAAAGACTTACAACCTGTTCAGGAAAGAATAGGAGACCCAAACGCTTTTAAGGCAAAACAAAGTTATAAAACTGTTGTTAAAACAATTCAAGAGCAATATAAAGAGGATTGTGGTTTAGAGTATGACCTTGATGTTGATAACACTATTGAATTAAGACATGATCAAATATCAAAACTGCTTTATTACGATATTCTAAGAGAATTATCATCTTCTAATTCTCCGAAACTATATATATACGAAACCTGTATAAATGTGATATCTGCCCTTCAGTATTATATAAACGATGACAACGGTAAGCCAAAAGAAGAATGGAAAGATTGGATAGATTGTATTGGCTATATAGTTACCACTATAAACCGATATAAAACCCCAAAACAACTACAAGATAGAAATTATAAAGATGACGAATTCTATAAACTTTATGGGATTAAAATGCCATCAAAACGAGAATCGTATGGTTGCTATACAGAGACACAAAAAGATAATGCATTAAAACAGTATGACTCCAACGCTATTTATGGGATAAGTACATGATAAAAATAAATGAGACATTACCACAATACCGAATTGATAAGCTTGTCCCTGGGTCTGATGATGCTATGAAGTTATTTGCAAAACATCTTTTAGATTTCCAAGACAAGGCAAAATTTTGGAAATTGTCTTTAGATGTAGGTATGAAATGTATGCAAATGAGAAGGCGTGATATTTTTACATCAGGTCAAAGGAAAAAATATATAGACGATGATAAAATTCCCGTTGAACCACAAGAGATGAAAGTTGTTATAAATGCCCTTGGTGATCTTATCAGAAAGGGCGTGAGAACCTCTGTTGTAACCTATGATGACAATACTCCTTCGGACACAGCGGCAAGCCCTGAAGTTATTAATTCTGTTATTAAACAATTAGAAGTGGAAACAAGGCTACAAAGATTAAAAGAAGAAGCTTTAGATAATGCATTAATAACCGGGTTCCCAAGCTGGATACTTTTTGACCAAGAATACGATATCACTGGAGACCACAAGCAACTATATGCTTTTATACCAAAATGGAATTCAGTATTACCTTATCAATGGTTTAAAAATAAAGATGGTAGTGATATTATTGATATAGTAATTATTTATTTCTTAAGTGATGAAGAGTTAGAGGACGCATACCCAGATAGATATGAAGTTTATAAAAAACACAATAAACAAAATGGGTATGATAAAGAAAACTTTTCAAGAGTCTTAGGCGAAGATACAGAAAATACTGTTTCTGACAGATCGAATATTATTATGAATGCTATAAATTCCGCTGACTTTGACACAAAAAACGGTCAGCACATGATACTTGAACACTTATATCAAGTTAGGAAAAAAAGGGAATTACAAATAAGAGAAGACCCTTATGATGTTGTTGAGATGCTTTCTGTTTGGGATGAACAAAGAAAAGAAAAATGGAAATTGACACACCAAGATTATGACCTTAAACATGTAGAAAATGCTAAATGCCTGTGGGTCACTACAATTGGAAGCAACGGGTTTGTTTGGGAAAACGGAGAACATTGGTTTCAAGAAGACGGTGCGCTACCGGGGAAATGTTTAATAGCTGATATGGTTGACGGAATACCCACAGCTATAGGGCCTGATATGATGCCAAGGATCTTATCGAAAGCAGCAAGCGACACAGAAGGGTTAAATCAGGTAAGGGTTGGCTCAAAAACAACAACTCACCTTGTGGGTGGAACCCTTTTAGATCCTGGCAGCGTTAAACCAGAAATGAACTCTCAAAATGGTGTCGTAAGGCACGATATGGATGCTGTTAAGAAACTAGGTGGAGTTAAAAACTCTGTAATGGAGGTAAAGTCGACACCAAACACTACCTTTTTTGAATTTTCGAACAAAACAAGAGAAGATATGAATTATGAAAATGGCATTAATGATGCTATGCGAGCAATAACACACCCTAGGCAAAGCGATAAAGCTAAACAGTCAGACCTTACACAGGGGTTATCCACACAAAGCAATTACGTGATGGCATATAACTATTTTGAACTTGATATTAAGAACTTGCTCTTGAAATTGTTACCATACAGGTATACAGAGGAAGAGATTATACAAATTAATGATGACTATGGTAAACCAAAAGATAATATGAAGATTAATGAAGGCGGGTTTAATTATTTCGGAGAAGCTGAAATAATTGCAAACGACCTTACTATTTGTAGGTATAAAGCTATACCGATACTAAAAGATGATTCTCCGACAAATAAAGAAAGGGAAAAACAAGAATTGATGGATTTCCTTGCGTCAGCAGGAAACACATTGTTACAATATCCTAAATTCTTCTCATCAATCTTGATGAGTTTAGAAAATCGTTTTGCAAAAGAACTTGGCTCCCAAATAGCAGAACAAGCGGAACAAATGGAACAAGCACAGCAAGCACAAGCACAAGCTGAAAAACAACAAGAAAAGGAAATAGAGGACGGTAGGCGTGCTGTAGATTACGCTAAAATGGACAAGACAAAGAAGTCTTTTAATATTAACATTAAGCCTGAAGATGCGCAGCAAAATACCGCAGGGACTCAGGCGTTAGCAGAATATTTTAATAAATAAAAGGAGAAAGTAAAATGTCAGAAGAAATCAAACAAGAAATAAAATTAGAAGAATCACTCCCAGAAGAAATTGTAGACTCTAAAGAAAGCCTGTCTGAAGACGTTGTAGAAAGCAATGGTGCCACTGAACAATACTATGGTAGTAAGGAATTAAACCCTGATAACAAACCGCTAAATATTCATAATATTGATAAGTACAGTAAAGAACAGATTGATAATTTTATTATGGCTGACCCTGTCGGTGTTTTTGAAGAACGGCCCAAAGAAGAAAAGAAGCAAGACAAACCAGAAGATACAAAAGACGAAAAAAAAGACGCTGAAGTCGTTAAAGATGTTGATAAAGTAGATAATGAAAATATAGATGAAGATCTAGATAAATTTCTTGGAGACTCTTCTTTAACGAAAGATGAGTTTGTTGCTTTAAACGATGCAGCAAAAGAAAAAATTATAGACAAGTTTGTAGAGAGCAGCAACTCTACGGACGAAGCTGCTAAAGTTAAAACCGACTTTGACTCTTATAAGCAGAGCATAGACAACTTGTTACAAGACCCAATAATGAGCGCAAGGTACAAAGAGAAAACGACCGGCCAAACTTATATTCCTAAATCAATTCCTGTGTTAACAAGAGAAGAAAACGACAAGATTGACAATGCGGAATATGAAGATAGAGACAAGATAATTAATGAATTAGTCCAAGCAAGAGTATCTCCAATTGTCCAAAAGATATTTACAGAAAAAGAGCAGTTGCAAAAAACAACAGAGACACAAAAAGCAGCATTCAAGGTATTAAAAGGCATAGGCGAGATAGACCCTGAGTTTTCGGTTGATGAAGCAGACTTAGAAAAAATAAACTCTTCTCACAAAGATTGGGGCAAATATCAATCTGGGTTAAGTAAAATAATCAGTTATGCAAAAGAAAAAGGCGAAAACTTTGCGACCCTCAGTAAAAAAACATCCAAAGAAATATTGGCTGCGTATAATGCGGCAACTGGCAGAAGTGACGATGTTTTGAAAAAGGTAGCAAATGACACAAAGAAAAAAATATTAGATAAATTTAAAAACCCTTCAAAAGCTGAAGATGGAGTTATGAGAAAGGCTAAAACTTTAAAAGGTAATAGCCATTCAAAGGGGCGTTCCCTAAGAGGGGCGGGATCTGTAGACCGTGAAAGTTTAGTTGAACAAATTATGAATGGTGAAACAGATACTTATGACGTTCTTGCAGAGCAAGCAGCGGGTGATGCTGAGAAAACAAAGTATTACTCATCTATCTTAAAAGAAGCTAACTATAGAAGGTATAATAAACAATAACCTTTAGTTTAAAAAGGACTATAATATGACTGCTGAATTTGATTCAAGGGGTGGAACATACGACCGACAAACGCAAGTTGCGTTTGAGAAACAGTTGTATAGAGACCAGTTAACAAGAACAATTGTTGGTTCTTTAGCAAAACCTAACAATTATGTCGCTGGTAAAGAAGCGTATGAAGATGACATCGTACTAGACAGAAGTTCTTTTGTCTGGGTAAGGAAATTTTCTGGTGGAGGCGACGAAAAGAGGATAACTCTAAGAGAGGCTTTTGCAGGAATGGGTGTTCATGGGGACAATCATACACAAACTGGTCAATTCCCTGAGTATATGTCAAACGCTTTTAGAATTAATAGAGTAAAATCCCCTGGTTTCCAGATCCAAGGTGAAGAAAATAGGCGAAGAGTTCAAGACTCTATTATGAACATACCAAGTGATGTTGAAGAGGGTGCAAATAATTGGATGGGGCAAGAAGATGAATATGATTTTATTCTTTCCTTGTTTAATGGTGGTGACAAAACAGTATTGAACTCACTTGCTAACGGCGGCCTTGCTGCCAGTGTTGGCCCTGGTAGTGGTGTCGGTGCAGGATTACAGCTTGCACCAATGCATTTTTATACTACAGACACAAGTTTTGCAACTTATACTCCCTCTGATCTAGCTGCTTGGAACAGCACTGTAAACGATGGGATTAATGGAATTGACGCTGCTGCTGCTGACAAGGTGACTTTAGCACAATTACAGAAAATAAGAGCAAAGCTTGATGATTTGCATTTTATGCCAGGGACACTAAACGGTCAGAGATATAAGGCTATAGCCTTAGTAGACCCTGATATTGCTTGGCGTATTGCTTATATACTCAAAGACGATTATAAGTATGGTATGGAAAGAGGGAAAAACAACCCTATTTTTAATGTTGATTATCAGATCGTCCATGACGGGGTTTTGTACGTTTCTATGCCAAACCTTAAAATATTTAGGCCGTCTTATAGTGCCGCTAATAGCAAAATCACAGTAGGCCCAGGCATGGCAAGCGACCCTAGGGAGTATACTAATTCTGAAACAGTTGCGTCAATACTTTATTTAGGTGCTGGTTCTGTGCTTATGGGCGCAGACGGAAAATCTACAATCCACAAAGCCGTGGCACAGTATGGAGAAGTTGACGGTATGGCTGTATCTGTACATAAGCGTAGAAGTTTTGTGAGGAGCCAGTGGGACACCCATGATGGCCGAACAGAATCAAAGTGTTTTAACGTTCTTGGTGCTTTTTTTTATGAGCCCGGAATTGATTGGTAGTTAATAATAATTTTATTTAGGAGGTTCAAATTGAACTTAAAAAGATTTATACAAAACTGTTTTATAACTAGGTTATACGCTGTGGCAGATGACAAAAACACCCCGCCGGGTGGTGTCTATTCAGGTTTTACCGGTTCTGGTATGACTTCTAATGGAAGAGCAGCAACACCTTTTAAAAATTTTCTGCTCAGTAAAAATATGCCATTCAAAACCGCATCGGTTTCACCTCCCCATAAAGCACAAACAATCTTCACTCGGGAGTCACCGCTTGGAGACTATCAGGGTCTTAACATAGGGTCTGAATGTGAACAGTATATCGCAACCTCTGCTGCAATAGCAGATTTTATCAAGTGGAAGAAGACTAGCGCAACACAGTGGTTACCTAATTATAATATTGGCCTAATAACAGACCCAGGTGATGCCGCCGCTATACCTGTAACAAAAGATGGTTTGGTTAGGATAGTTACTGCCGCTGGTGAAACCAGAACGCTTGCTGCACCTGCTTATCCAAATCAAGTTATCGCTTTAAATATGGTTACTGATGTTGGTGATTGTGTTGTTACGGTAGCTTCTGCAATAGACCAAAATGGTAGTACTGTTGTTGTCCTCAATGATGTTGGTGACTACGTTGTCCTCCAGGCATTTTATAGCACTGGAACCACTTTAGCATGGAGAATTGTTGCCATTGATGGTGCTTTGGTTGGGAGTGCAACATATAAGGGTAAATTGGTTGCAGACCCTGCTGACGCTGGGGCAATATCAGTTACTCAAAGCGGTGTTTGTGAGTTAGTTTCAGCAGGAGCAGAAACAAGAACATTAGCAATACCAACTTTTGCAGGACAAGAATTGACTCTGGTAATGAATACAGATGCCGGTGATATTGTTACTACCGTTGCCGCTGCGATTGATCTTATAGGGCATACCACAATTACTCATAATGCGGTAGGCCAGACAATTACACTAGTTGGTGTTTATGTGTCTGGGGCTCTTGTGTGGCGTGTTAAACATTTGGATGGTGTTCTGCTTGGTAGCACTGCTGGCTTTGGCAATGTTATTGCTGATGTTGGAACAGGCGTTGCTATACCTGTAACACATATGCATGTTGGAATGCCAATAACAACTGCGGCTGCTGAGACAAATACTCTCGCTATTCCTACTATGATAGGTCAAACACTAAGTTTATGGGTTGATACTTACGCTGTTGGTGATAGGGTTATAACAGCAGCGTCCGCAATAAACGCAGCCAATAATACTATTATGACTTTTGGCGTGGTAAGTGACGCTATCGAATTAAAAGCTGTATCTGTTGGTGGGGCTTTGGCATGGCAGGTAGTAGCAAATGATGGTGTGGCGTTGTCGTAAATATTTTAACTCCCCCGGTGTAAAATCCGGGGATTTTTGAAAGGATAAAACATGTTAAAGGTAGTACAAAAAGAAGTAAAATTTACCAAGGTTGTCTATTACGGGCATCTTAAAAACCCAAAACTTCCACCTAAAATTAGGATGTATTGTGATATCACTGATGAAGTGTATGATCCTGTTGTTGGTGATAATAACTTATTTATCTTTGATCTCCCGGAAGACGATGTTAGGGTCAAGTTGAGAGACCGACCTGACCGCTGGCGGTTGTATGGGGAAACCACAAAACCATTATATTATCAGTCAAAAAATGGCACTGGTAGTACAAAATGGATTTTAGAGTATCCTTGGGTCTCTGAAACTAAGAATGTTTTGGTTGGTAGAGATGGTGATAAAGATGTATACCAATACAAAATTATCTGGACGCAATTAACAGCCGACACAGTAAAAAAAAAACTGTAATTGATACACCTGTTATAATAGAGAAGCCTGATATTGTTGAAACAAAACCAAGTTTGGAAGGTGATAACTCCGTGAAAGAGAAAGAGATTGATTTTGATTTTAAAATAGGGATGAAGCCATATCAAATAATGGCAACTATAAAAGAGAAAGCCCTCTCTTTTGGTAAAACAGATAAAGAATTTATGAGTTTTCAAAGTCAATATCGGGTTTCTATCAAAAAAGAAAAGGGTATGCTTGGTAGTAAAGAATTGGCTAATTTTATTAAACAATCAAAAGTATGGTTAAACGATGCAGTTAAATAATTGGATGGCACAATATATGCCTCAAGCGTATAGAGGCATACGTGATTTTGAAAGTGGTGATGGGTGGGTAGGCTCTTTGAATCTGCTATTAAAAAAACTTGAAAGGAACAAACTTTTCGAGACAACTAAAAGAAAAGAAAGAGGGGTGGAGGTAGACAGTGACTATTGGATAACTCCCCCCTCTGATTTAAGAGAGTTGTTTAAAATCTATAACCCGTACAACAAAAAACAGTTTTACTCATGGGAATATCTAAATGGTAAGATTAGGATTGATAGGAAAGTAACAAAGGAAGCATCGCCTGACACCTTTACCCTATCAGATGGAACCACCACAACAATAAAGATTAATGATGCAGATGCAACAGCAGACTTGTGGAATGAATATCTTTTAGTATTAACTGATGGGACATATTCAGGCGATACTATAATTATTCATGATACTGCTGCTGCTGATGGTGGGACTTCTGTTTTAACTTTTAGACATGCCCAATCAGGAGCTATTGATTCTACGACAGGGTATTTAACCAACGACTATGTGATGATGAAGTATAAAAGTACCTTCACACAAATATCAACATACAGTGGAGAAATACCACTTGATGATAAATATGAAGGGGAACTGTTAAAGTATTGGTTCGAAATGGATTCTTTAGCAGTAACGGATAAAAAATTTAATATTATTAAGGCTTTGTTTGAAGAGGTTTTTGATGAAATAAAAAAAGAACAAAGGACAGCAACCCCTGACCAATTCAGATCAGACCCTATTCAGTGGCCGGGATTTGCGATGTCAGACAATGTTGATTATCATGATTACGAAGTAGATAAGGATTGGGAAGATTAATGTCAGACAGAGTAATACCATCAGAATTAGAAGGCTTTAACGTAGGGATGAATGATGTTGATAATATTAAGCGGTTATCTGCTGGTGTTGTTAATTATCTGCATAATGCATACCCAGATCGAAGTTTAAAACCTATTAATGGTATAAAAGATATTGATTCTGGATCTACCGTTATGTATAGCGGGAATGATGCTGCTCCTTTTATATTTACACCGGTGTCACAGCATATTTATATAGACAGTGTTGATTTCCTGTTTGTTGTTGGAAGGCGTTATAGTGGTGGTGTTACTGGCGATATATATTTGTTGGTATGGGATGTTGGAGCTGCAGCAATACACCAATGGTTCCGATATTCTTTTTATGATCAATATTCCGAAAGTGATGCACCTTATTATTCTTTGACCAAAAGATACAATTCTATATATCTAACTCTTTCCTATGCAGTAGATTATGATTATGCGCAAACAGACGAGGCGAATTATGCGTGTAAGAACAAAATCTTTAATTGGAACACAACAACATCTCTTTGGGAACAAAGAGCTATGGGTATTGATTCCGCACCAAAAATAGGTGTGCATGAGCCTCAAGACTTAACAACTTCTATTTATGAAATAACATCATTTTATTCCACAACGGTACATGATGGTGAATTATATAAGAGTGGTGGATATGGTGGAGGTTGGACATATGATGCTATTAGTGATCAAACTATCTATGCTACAAGAGACGGGGTGAATTGGTATTATAATTCCTATTTGCCATCTGCTGATGTTGTAGGGGGGAATCTATTTAGTTTTAACGGTGAGTTGCATTTTTTGTATGGAAGAAATGGTGCGTTTGACTATACAGTTAATATAGATAAGTTATCTAGTAAAGGCATATGGATCTCTAGTGGCACACCTCCGTGGTCTGATCGTGAAGGTTGCGGAGTTGTTGTTTTTAACAATAAGGTATGGTTTCTAGGTGGGAGGTATATAGTTGACACAACACCAGCAAACGACACATATTACAATACTGTTTATAGTTGGGATGGCACAACTTTCACACTAGAAAATAGTACTATGATCGCTGGTATTGTTGGCCTTGCTTATTTTGGTGTAACGGTATATGATGATAAAATTTGGATTGCATGCGGGGTTTATGATATTGCGGGGGTGCAACAACTAACAAATAGAATATATAATAGTGAGGATGGTATAACGTGGGCGTTGATAGACACCCCCTCATTTAATAGTAAGGAACGACATGACCCTGGCTTTTTGGGTTATGATGGGAAATTATGGCTATTTGGTGGGCAAGATTGGAGCCTAGACACTTGGGATGGAGTACCTAATAACGATGTATATTATTCAACCGATGGAGAAGTTTGGTCAACAGCAACCGGTGCAGCTAGTTCCGAAATAAACAATATTGATTTTCCGAAATTAGAATATTTTAACAACAAAATGTTTGTTGTGAATGCTGAGACGGTGATGTATACAACCGATGGGACAACTTGGACAAAATCTATAGACGGCTTAGATAGTGCGGACTACCACTCTTATGCAATTACTTATGTTAGAAGGACAGATAAATACTCAATATTGCAAGATGATTTAGCCGTAACCGGCAAACCAGCAAACTATAGTATGACTAGGTGGATAACTCTTAATGGCCTAACCGCTGTTTCGCCTGACGAAAAACTTTTGTCTGGGACTCTTGCAGTTGTTGGTAATGATGTAACAGGAACAGACACATTGTTCTCAACTGAACTTGCGGTAAATGACTATATAAGATTAAATGGTGCTTTTGTTATTTATAAAGTAACCGCTATAACCAACAATACTACAGCAACTATATATAACCCTGACTCTTATAATTATACAGATGTTGAGGGATCAAGGGTGCCTTTAGTTGGGGAATCTATAACAACTAATATATATCACCCTGGGGATTTAGAAGGGGTTGAAGACACAAATAATAGGGTTGTTGTAAAAGGAGCTAACTCAACAGATAATCAAAAGATAATTCTTGGGTTTGCTAAGAGGACAGAAAATTCTTTTGCTGCGTCGGGGTATTTAAACCGTGGGGTTGAGCAAGGAGCAACACATATTCGGTTATACAGAACCCTGGGGCATACTGACCCTGAGACGGTTAAAGGATTAAAACATCACTTTCTTGTCGATATAAACATAACAGGTGATGATATAAAAACCAACGAGCTAATATATGTTGATAGAACAACAGATGAGTATCTAACAGGCGTTACAAATTATCTTGAAATGACTGGTTTCTCAGATCCCCCATTTGCAAAATTTTCTATCTGGGCTAATGATATGCTTTGGCTCTCCGGAATAAACACATATGACTATATTGATAGGGAGTATGAATTATCAGAAGAACCATTTAATGAATTAGATGGATATGTTTATCACTCCGTTAACCCAAAAGGCAGTATTGTCTCTTTTAGTGCTCAGCATCCTCAAAAATTTGGTAGCATGTTTGATTTAAGTAATGATTACAAATCTTTTAATCCAAATAACGGAGAGAGAGATTCCGGGCTTGCAGAATTAGACGGGGATCTTTATTTATTCAAAGAACAAAGTGTTCATGTTATATACAACTCAGACCCAATCAATAACCCGGTTATGTTAAACTCTCATATTGGGTGTGTATGCCCAAATACTATTGTTAACGCTGATGTCCCCGCCCTTGGTGGAAAGGTTGTCTTCTTTTATTCTGGTGAGGGGTGGGCATATATACAACCCGGAGGTAAGATTTCTTTATTTGTTGAGTTTAAGATATCTTATTTACAACGTAACGGTGGGATATTAAAAAGAAATAAAACAGGGTCTACAGAACAATCAACGGATTGGTATTCTAGAAACAAAGTGTCTGCTGCTTTTTGGGACAACACATTGTGGATGTACTTTGGTGATTATATTGATGGGGGTAGCCAGATCAACGAACAGGCTGCGGGTAACGGGAGTTTAAAATGTGTGGGTTTTTACTTCGCTCCTGATGGTGAAAGTAGTGGGCCATTTATTAGAGATTTTACGACTATAAGTGCAAAGTACGAGCCACAAGTATTAGTCCCTGTTGATAATAACCGAGCGTATACTTTCTCACATAGAGATGAATACAAGCTAACCCGTTGGAACGACCCAACACAGTATATTGATACACTTATAGAATCAGATACCCCAACCAACTATAATAACACAATCAAGATAATTACCAGGGCATACGAAAGCGATTATTCAAGAATGGTTGAATGGTTGTTAGACAAAATATATATTTATATGGACTTTGACGATACCGACACATTAACGGTAAAGGTTTATACAAACGTGAATGGTCAGGTTGCTACATGTACATTTTCCCAAGAAAGGGAGTCCGGGATGTTGTCTTATTCTGATTTTAAATACAGGGATTTTATTGTAATTAAATCAGGCAAAGACTTAAGACATGCTTTTTATCATCATTTAGAAATGACAAAACAAATCCCTACTGATGGCGACTTAGAACTACATGGAGTAAAATTTAAAATCCATGATGATCAAGAACGTAATTCCGATGAGCACATGGATCAATTTGGAGCTGCTAGTAATGTAACGTTTGTTGTTGAGGCTGACACAAGCCCAGAGGTTAATGCACATGCCTAATATTGGGACACTTAACCCAAACACAAAATTATCTCAATCAGAGATAATTAATCATTGTGAAAGGTTAGTTGCTAACCTACAAGCAGATATGCGACCTATTAAGGATATGGTGTCAGGTAATGGTAAAGTTATAAATTACGGGAAAAGATTTGGGATTGACGTTTCTGTAAATCTTAGCGAAATCATGCAAAGGCTCACCGAAAGTGAAAAACTCATTGGTGAATTTGAAGAGAATTACTTGTTTTTCGGTGATAGTAAAGGGAACGCTATTCAAGACGATGAGTTATCTTGGGACAATGTAAATAAGATTTTAAGCACTACACAAATATTATTATCAGCAGGCGCAACAATAACAGAGTTCAGTACTGATGTGTTACTTGCAGGGAACAGTGACGTTGCTGTCCCAACGGAAAAAGCAGTTAAAACTTATTCGGATGTCATAGAGGCGAGTGCTGTATTAATCAATGGTTCGAGAGAGCTTACCGCTAATTGGAATGCTGGTAATTTTAAAATCACTGCTGGCAGTATGGAGCTGACCACAGGAGACTTAGTACTTAATACTGGTTATGTAGATTCTAAAGCCTATTACTATGTAAATGGTACAAAATTCATTTCCATTGACGGCACAGAAAATTTGATGGTTGGTGAGGGTGCTGGTAACGGTGGGTTGAGTACTGGTGGTACTCATATAGGTTATCATGCCGGAATGTCAACAATATTAGCTGGTGTAGACAATATTAATATTGGTGTTTCTGCTGGGCAAGCTCAGACGTCAGCGCTAGGATGTATAAATGTTGGCGGTTTATCTGGATATTCCAATGTTAGTAGTCCTTACAACGTCAATATAGGCTATAGAACAGGCTACAATAATATTGCCGGATACTGTGTTTTTATTGGTTATAATTCAGGCCAAACTCAAAATAGCGCATTGTCGGCACACAATATCGGTATTGGCTACAATACCTTGAGTGATAATATCTCAGGGAAATGGAATATAGCAATAGGGTCATCCGCTGGCAGGGCGTGTTTAGGTGATGCCAATACTTATATAGGCTACTCAGGAGCAGCTCAATCTAATAGCGGTAGTTATGCAACTATTATAGGTGCCGCAGCGTGTCTTAACAATGTTGGTTCGGTTTCAGACGCAACTGTTATCGGAGGTCAAGCTTGTAACAAGAGCGTAGGCCCGGTTTCAACATCAACTATTATAGGGGCACAGGCTTGTTTTAGTGCCACGGGTACAATTTCGCAAGCCACTGTAATTGGAGCGTACGCTCGATACTATTCATCAAGTGTTACCGGAGGGGTTAACATTGGGTATTTTGCTGGTGCACGTGAAACCGCGTCAAATCGTCTATATATTGACGACCGATATCGTGGCGCAACTGAAGCGCTCGGTAGAACATCGGCGTTGGTCTACGGTGTCTTTAGCGCTACAGTTGCAAATCAAATTTTTAGGATCAATGGAACTATTGAGCTATACCAAAATAATTTATATATGAAGTGGGGAGCTGGTGGAGACTCTGGTATAAAAGACTCTGGGTCTCATATGGTTTTCGACGCTGATGTTAATAGTGCTGGTAGCCGTCAATTCCAGTTTAACAATGGGGTTGCTTTGTTTAGTGACAAAGTTGCGTTTACTCAATCAGATCTTAATGAGTATATTGATAGTCTAACAGATGGATATTTAGATGTTGGGTTTACTACAGCATTTCGATTTAACGCAGCAGTAAATATCGATGTAAGGTTGGAGTTTGTTGGGACATCAAATACCGGCGTTTTGGAATTTTTGGAAGATGAGGACGTTTTTCTTTTTAGTGACGATGTTTATATGACCGGATCTGAGAAGATTGGGCTTCGAGACGTAGGAATTGGGATTTATTCGCAGGCTGACGGTTACGGCGACATGTTTGCTGATACAGGATGGAGGATCGGGGATTCTTCTGCTGGTGCTCCAACAAATTACACACATTTTGAGCCCGATGGAGCTTTAGTGTTTGTAGGGACAGCAGGTCTTTGTTATGCTGAAATATATGCTTCTGATGTCAACGATACGATTACCATTACCATAGCAGGGAAGGCTAACAAAGTACAGATTACAAGTTTTGTTGTAGACGGAGAGTCAAACAATATGACTCCTGACCACACAAATGACCATATAACTGTAGTTAAAGCAGGTCATTATTTATGCAATGTAAGTATGCACATTCAAAGTGATAGTGCTGGTGGGGCAGATTCAGTGGGTTACTCTGTCTATAAAAATAATGGGAACACAGAATTTAGTAATCTTCATGGTCAAAGAAACTTGTCTGGTGGAGGAGGAGATGAGGGGTCAGTAAGCTTGTCGGGGGTAATAGATTTATTAGTTAGTGATACTATAGAAGTTTGGATATGGAACAATGATAGCACAGACGATATTGTTGTTGATGATATAAATTTAAGTTTAATACAAATCGGTGGAATCTGAATATTAACAAACGAAGAAATAAAATTATGATAAATGCAGTTGCTTTGTACACCCGATGACCGGTAATACAAGCCATCATACATATGTTGATGTTGTTGCTTTGTACCAGTAAAAAAAGGAGAGTAAAAAATGCCACTAAATCCAAGACACATTAGTCACATAGACAACGGCATTTCTTTAGGCAGAAAACTTGAAGACATATATGCCGAGGTGCTGGAATATAAAAGAGTACATGCTGAGGATTTTGACACCTCTCAACCCCTTGATTTATCAAAAGCAGAGCATGCTGATGAAATGCTATTAAATTATGGATTGTCTTTTCAAGATATTGATGAGTTTGCACAACAACCTTGTGCGAGTTTTGTTAATTTTCACGATAGTGTCGCTGTGACAACTAAAGATTATGGTAAATATATCAGAAAAGTCGCAGGAAGGTAAAAAAATGAGCATATCTACAGGGTTAGTAGCAGCATACAACAAACAAGCAAGTGGAGCTTCTTGGTTAGACCTAACTGGTAATGGTAACCATATTCCATTAACAAATACTAGTTGGGTTGCAGGCGGGTTGCAGGGTGACGCAAATGGGGAATATGGCACAATTGACAACACTGGGGAAGTGCTGATTAATTCAGTATCGGGATCTATAATATTTTATTTCACATCTTTTGTAAGTTTTGCCAACGCAACTGCCAGAATTATCATAGGAAGATTTAACGGCAGTTGGTTAGCCGGTACAATTTCGCTTTACAAAAGTGCTAACTCTTTGGTTTTTTTAATATCTGAAGTGACAGATTCCCTCAACCATAGCATAACTATAAATTCTATTCCCACTTACGAAACAGGGACAATGATAGGGTTACACTGGGACATAAATAATATAATTTACGACAACAAAAAACTATCAATTTCAATCAATGCAGAATATGTAACTCCTAGTGCAAGCAGTAATGCAACGTCTTGGAATCCAGTTACGATATTAGCTGATCAACGGGTATTAGCTGATATAGACGGTACCAGGACAGCAAACGGGGTTAAGGAATATTTATACATATTTAACACAGTCAAAACAGAGGCAGAATTAATGACAATAAACGCAAATCACAATTTAATATTAGCAGATTATTTCAAAAAAGACCGGCAAAAATTTAATATAGGCTTTAATTTAGGAATATAGGAGGTTTTTATGAGTAATGATTATATGGGATACCCTATAAAGGTAACAAATGGAAGCCCTGGCCCAGAAGCTATAGACCATAGCGCCAGCAACCACTCGATAGATGGTGGCCAAGGATACGCCAGGGGTTTGTGGGTTTCAGACGTTTCCTCTGGTGGGGACGTAAAAGTAACGTTCGATAATGGTGTGACAGGTACTTTTGAAGCTACAAGTGTGGGCGATTTTTTGATGGGACGTTTCGTAACAGTTATTTGGAACGTTGGCACAACAGCAACCGTATCACATGGATGGATATAAAAACATTAAACACTCTAAACGAGGATATTAAAAATGACAGTTTCACAAGCATGTATGGACAAAGCTAAGTATGATACAGATTTTAAAAATAGAGTTGAGTTTTTTATGAAAAAAGCAGCAATAGCAATACTTGGCGAGGTGGCACCAACGGGAGACGAACATACTTCCAGAGCCGATTTCGCAAACAGAGTTCTTGCTGGTAGCGCAAGAGTGGTTAATTACGCTGTTGGTGTTTCAGCACACAATACGGTGTCGCCAGTTATCGACTCTGGTGTAGAAGTTACAGATAGTGTTATGGAGAGCGCAGTAAATTCTTTGTTTAGCAAATATTCAGGGTGGGATCAATAATGAATAAAAAACCGACACTAACAGAATTGTACGAAGTTTACCATAATTTGCGAGAAAGCGTTGACGCATCTAATACTCAATTACAACAAGTTAGATTTTTGATTATGGAAGAAAAGAAAGAGTTAGAGAAAACAAAAGTAAAAGAGAAGAAAGAGGCAAAATAATGGCTTTTGGAAACTTGTCAAAAAAATATGGTTATAATTATACCAAACCAAATAAGACTATTGATAAGACTCCTATGTCTTTAGCCCCCAAAACTCCAACGCAGTCAAAATTTAAATTTACTAAGGACGTGTTACCCACCGACTTACCCCCACCACCAATTCAACAGCCAGTGGCACCCCCACCGGTTTTACAACCGCCCACACCTCCACCAATCACACCCCCACCGGCTCCAGTTGTTAAACAAGAGGTGCAAACAGATCCGAATCTACAAGCGTTGGCTGGCCAAAACACTACTCCTGAGAATGTGGGTAATATATTGGCGAATCTTGACCCTGCATTACAGGAACAAATTAAGAAGAATATCCTTGGTATGACATCGGGCAGTATGTTTGATGCTAACCAAGCACTATCAGATCAAAGCTTTGCTGCACAGGCACAGAATATGCGGGCTCAAGGCGGTGCCTTTAATGCTCCTAATATCGGGCAAGGGGCAGCGAATAGAGGTCAACAAGCAATTGAACAAGGCATTATGGAACAACTTAGCAATAAGAGTTTACAAGACAATGTTGCTAAAAACCAGTTAATGCAACAAGGAACGCAGTTTGGTACTAATTTGGCTGCTCAGAATGCACAAAACGCTATGCAGGCGGCTCAATTAGCTTCAAGCGAAAAACAAAACGCTATGGGAATAATTTCTAATGAGAAGCTTTCGAATGAAGCCAATTTTTTAACTGAGAAATTAGCACAGGATGCCAATTATTTACAGCAACAAGGTATAGACTCTAATAATGCACATACTTTTGGTTATACGGACGCTAATGGGAACCATGTTAAAGGAACTCTTGAAATGCAGACGGAGCAAATGGATTCTTTAATGAAGTCTCAAGCCGGGGAGGGATTCTCTAGTTATCTTTCAGCAAACTTAAATTCAGATATAAATGACCCAGCAGTTCAACAATTAGGACAAAAACTATGGGAATCTTTCGGAAATCAGGGGCAAGCTCCTAAATGGTGGGTTGATCAAAGGATTGCTGCGGTAAGAGACCCAGCCTTAACAAATCCTATTGTAGGAACCCAAAAGGTTTTACAAGAAGCAGTGGACGCTGGTATAGTAACCCAAGATCAATTTGATAGTTTTATGGGAGAATTTACAAAACAAATGCTTGATATTTCTGGCACTTCAACAACACCAACAACAACTAATGGTGCTAATGAACAATCAGAAATAAACAAGATGCTATCAGATGAGGAAAGTTTTGATGAATTTGCTACAACCTTACCCGATTCTATACAAGACCCTAATTTAGAGGTAGCTGACTGGGTTGATATAGGCAAGCCAAATGCAGAAGATTTTAATAAATGGTATAAAAAGAACGATGGGGAAGATTATTTGAAAATAAAAGAATCTATACCAAATGTTGAAGCTAATATGAAAGATACAGATGATTGGTGGAAAGGTGTCGGGAAATACGCTGGTCAAAATGTTTCAGGCAAAAAATTACATAGTGCTGAAAATAACGCTATTTTAAGAAGTAAAATATCTGCTGGTATTGGGGAAAAGGAACTTGAAGACCAAATAACTTCGATACATAAAGTTTTAGGAAAATATACATCTAATGGTAGCGGGATTTATAGTAAAAAAGAAAAAGCCAAGATGGTAAAAGATGGATATACAGAAAAACAAATAGACGAAATGACAAAATTTGTAAAATTAATGAGAGATACCAGGGCGTTACAAGCATTTGGATATAAAGTTACAAAAGACAATAAAAACAAAACATATAAATTAGATAATATAGTCTATAGTTAAAATAGGGGTTGGTATGATATGGGGTATGTTGGGAAAATTAGTTGATGTCGGTGCAAGTATATTTTCGGGAATAGCACAAAACAAATCCTTGGAAGATGCCGGAAAGCAATCTTATGATTTGGCAATGCTACAAAGAGGGGATGTTTTAGCACAGCAAGGACAGCAAAACACTATGGCTGCGAAACAACACCAGTTAGGGAAACAAGGTTTAGCTTTCCAAAAAAGTGAGGCAAGGCAAAATAGAAAATTACAAAAGCAACAACTAAAACAAGAAAAAATAAATAGAATGCTTGGTATGCTTGGTAGTAACACAACATTAACTAATAATGTTGTTGATATGTGGTCTAAAACGGGTATAATGGGGGGTTCTTAATGGCTTATGGTCACGATCCTGCAAGATTTGTAAAAAATTATTCTTCTATAAAAGATGTAGGAAAAACACTTGGCGGTTTTTTAAGTAATATACCTAAAGTAATGCAAGAAGATGAAGAGTACAAGGTGAAAAAACAACAATTTGCTGATATAGACACAGCAAATACTGAAGCTTATAAAGAAATGCAACAAGCGGCTGAAGCTTTTGGTGTTGACCCCGGTATAATAACTCCTCCAGGGAAAAGACAAGACACAGATGAATACACCAAAATGGAATTAACGAATCTTTTAACTGCTGCAAAAGGTGCTGGTGTTGATAAACAAACCATGGTTGAAAAAATTACTCAATTAGGCGGTGCTGGTCAAGTCCCAGGAGTTGCTCAAGAGCAAACCCAATTAAATCAGCTTCAACAGCAACAACAAGGCGTGAATGTAAGGCAGGATAACTTTGGGGCTCCTCAACCTCAACCAGGGCCGCAAGCACAACAAGACATCCAGGCATTAACTGGAGGGCAAGAACCATCTGTTATGGATAGTTTAAGCCCACAACCTGGGGCAGAAATGGGTGGGGCTGCTATAAATCTACCTGGGGCTGGTGAGGGTACGGGTTTGCAGCAACCGGAACAATTAAGTGATATTATGAACAGGCTACAAGTTGAGAAGCCTGAAAGCCTCCAGGACAACCCAGAGAGAAGACAAGAAGCTTTGGACGCTGGAATAAGTGGCTCTGAGTTAGACCAGACATTATCTGATCTTAGAAGTGGCAATATGGGACTCTCAGACTTTGATGACAAAATATCCAAAGCTCAGACTTCACAGGCAAAGAAAATGCAATCAGCACGAAAACTTGAGGATGAAAAGATTGAGAATGTAAGAAGGCGGTTACAGCAAAATATTGGCAAAGTACCTATTTATCTAGATGGACAACAAATAGACAGAATTGATCCAAACAGAGACCCTAGAGATTACGAAATTGGTACTGAGCAATTTGCACCGAAAGAAAGGGTTGTAACGCATACCAGGGGAGCCGGATATGGAAATGCAGCAGCACAAGAGTCTGGTAAAAATTTAAGAAAGTTCATTGCTGAAAGAACCAAAATACAAACTCAGATTAATAATCTTACCGCAAAGGCAGACCTTGACCCAAAAGTATTAGAGGCTGAAGGTTTGGACAAAACAACTGTAAATAGGCAAATACGGAATATGTTGGATATGGTTGATGATATTAACACTAATATTAATCAGATTACTAAAAAGAAGCCACTAAAGGAAGTTAGAAAGAGAACGATGCCAAGAGATGAAATGATTATTAAACTAAGAGATCTTGGTAAAGATGACAGGGCTATTGACCAATACTTGCGGATTAAAGGTTTTAAAGGGCTTGGCGATGCTATAAGCGGTAGTAATACGAGGTTACAATAATGCCAGGAATTGAAGACGAGTTTGACAGCTTGTTAGGGCTTGGTAATGATGAGCCGGATGTAAGCGAATTTGACAAACTCCTTGGTTTAGAAGAGGGTCAAGATCCCTTAGAGGAGGAATTTGATAATTTGCTTGGTTTAAAATCACCAACTATTGAGCAACCCGAAACACAACCTGAAGCCCCGATAGTTCCAGAAATAGAAACGCCTCAGTTTGAATTCGCAGATCCAACAATACAATTAGAGCCAGAAGTCTCCGGTACTACTAATATTGATACCGGAATACCACAAGGTGAGGATTTACCAAAATACGCACCTTCAAGAGCGCTTGGTGAAACAATATCAAACGAACAGCCTTTATACGAACCATTAACTGACGAAGGGATCCCCACAAGAGCGCCACGGGAAAGTACGCCTTTAGGTGGTGTTGTGACTGGACTTGAAAAATCAGTACCTTTTTTTGGAAAAGAAGGAGCTGATATAGAACAGATCGAACAAGAGCAAGGGGGCTCTGTTATCGCCGGGGAGGTAGCCGGAAATGTCGGGCAAGCTTTATTAGGTGGGTTAGGGGTTGGTAAAGTGCTTGCAAAAACAGCGGTTGCTAAATCACCATTGTTAATGTCCGCTTTGTCCAGGGTGCTACCAGCAACCGGTATAAGGGGCGGTCAAACCGCAGAAAATGTTATAAAAAGCAAAACTGATATTAAAGATGCTTTGTTCGATACATTGGTTGAATCTGGTGGAGGCGCTGCCTTCTCGATGATTCCAGAAATAATCATGCCAGCCGGTATATCTCAATTAATAGCTCAACCATTGTCTGATATAATGTATCAAGCTTGGGTTGATGCTATGAGGAACAAAGGAAGTACTGAAGGAATTTTTACTAAAGAATGGTTTGCACAACAAATTCCAACTATTGCAATGAGTATGGGGTTTGCAATAAAAGACGTAGCAGGAGGCAAAAAATTTATACAAGAACAACAAGCAATGAGAGGCGAAGTTGCAAAATTAGTTGGTGCAAAGCCAAAGATTACGCCAAAGCCACAACAGCAAACAACACCAATCGACCAGACAAATATTGGGCCGGTAGACACAGGCAAAGAATTGCCATTAAAGAAAGTCGCTGGTAGTGAGATGGCCGACTCTCCAAGACACCGAGAACTAGATAGAATGATTGAGGAAGAGGCAACAGGAAAGAAAATAGAGCCGTCACCTGAGGATAAAGAGGTTGCCACAGAGCTCCCATATCCAGACCTAAAACCTGGGGACGCAGTTCCTGGTGCAGAACAAATTATTAAAGATAGTACCCCAAAAAAACCAGAAATACCAGTAAATAAGGTTTTGGAACATAAACGATATTTGGAAGAACAGAAGAAGGTTGAAGTTGAGAAAGGAAAAGCAAAACCTATAGAGCCAGTAAAAAAAGTAGAAGATGATCCAGAATTGTTTAAAACCGGGAAAGACGAAAAACCCTTAGAGGGTGAAGGTGGGTTTATTAAATTAGGTGGGGAGGAAGATATAAGAAAGCTTCCTGATAAAAAAACAAAAAAGCCAGCATCTAAATTTGCTAAAATGATTAAAGAAAATTTTACCTCAAAAGGTCATTTGCCGGACGAAGTTTTTCAGGAAAAAATAGAGCGTGACGGGTGGGTTAATGCCGAATTGAAAGATGTCCAAAGGACTGTTGATGATTTTGGTAAGATAGCACCAAAAGCTTTTAATGTTAAAAAACTTACCGATGACATAAGCTTTAAAATAGATGCTGCTCTTGAAGATATAAATAAAATTAAAAGTTTGCCCGAAGAAATCCAGCCCACAGTACAAAAGATGAGAAACCATATAGATGTTTTGTCCCAAAGAATGATCGACGAAGGTGTTATAGAGGGTGATATGGCTACTAAGTTCAAAGAAAATATAGGTTTCTACTCTAATAGGTCTTTTAGGTTACATGACGATCCAAAGTGGTCTGAAAAAGTTCCTGACGATGTAAAAAACAAAGCAAAAGCTTTTTTGAGGCAAGAAATATTATCAACCGATCCTAAAGGTGATATCTCTGATGACAAATTAGATGGTTATATTAATGAACTATTATACAAAAAAGACGCACCAATTAATGTGTTGGCTGGTGGGAAGTTGGGATCTAAAAAATTAGGTGTGCTAAAAAGAAGAAAAGATATTCCTCCCCAAATAAGAGCTCTTTGGGGTGAATACAAGGACGCTGACGTTAATTATGCGAATAGTGTGGCAAAAATGGCTAACATTATTTCTAATCATAAATTTTTATCTAACGTAAAAGAAAAAGGCAAAAACAAATTTCTTTTTGATGAAGCACAAGTTAAAGATGGTGAAAGCTATCATGTAAAAATATCTTCTGAGGACAATCCAGCAATGAAGCCGCTTGCCGGGAAAGATGGCTTTGTTTATACCACAAAGGAAATCGCCGATGCTTTTGAGAGCAAGCCAGATATCCCAAAAGGGATTTTTAAAATGTATTTAAAAGTTAATTCCGCTGCAAAATATTCTAAAACTATAGGGTCTTTTATGACTCATGTAAGAAATGTTACTGGAAATGTCGGCTTTGCAATAGCAAATGGACATTGGGATATATTAAAAGGTGGTAAAGCATTAAAAATAGCCACAGCAGATTTTACAAATAAGGGGAATGTTGATCAACGGGAATATATAAGAGAGCTTACTGAACTTGGTGTAGTTGGTGATGGTGCAAGGGCGGGTGAAATCAGAGAGATTATAAAAGATGCTTCCGGTGGTGATTTAGAGGGAATGGTAAAAACTCCTTTCCAAAAAAGATCTGTGCGGGGGTTTGAAAAAGGAAAAGAAATAGTAAAGTCCGGGGCCAAATTTATTGAGAAGGCTTATGGGGCTGAAGATGATGTGTGGAAAATATATGCTTTTGAAAATGAGATGAGAAGATACAAAAAAGCGTACCCCAAAATGGATGACAAACTATTAAAAAAGAAAGTTGCTACTATTGTTAGAGATACTTATCCAACGTATTCTATGATTCCAAAGGCTATGAAGGCTCTTAGAAGGTTCCCATTGGTCGGTACATTTATTTCTTTTCCTGCCGAGGTTATGAGAACCGCAAAAAATACAATAGGACTTGCTTTTAAAGAGTTACAAGACCCAGCGACAAGAGCAATAGGATCCCAAAGGCTTGTCGGTATTATGACAGCGTCAACTATCACAGCCGGGGCTGCTATGTATTCCAAATATTTAATGGGGATAAACAAAGAAAAAGAAGAGGCTGCAAGGGAAGGTATGCCCCCCTGGGCAAAACACACAGATAAAATATATACAAGCCCTATTGAGAAAGGGAAAGGATATTATCTCGACCTTGGATATTCAGACCCACATTCTTATCTTAAAGCGCCTATAGCAGCAATGATAAACGGTGAGGATTGGGAATCTAAAATTCTTGAAACCGGTGCGGAGTTATTAGCTCCTTTCCTCTCTGAAGATATGCTCGCAAGCAAGCTTATAGATATAAAGCGTAACAAAAGGGCGGATGGTATTCCTATTTATAATGTAAAAGATTCTTTTGATAAAAAATCTCTTGCAGTAATGAAACACGTATGGGACGCAATCGAACCAGGGACAATCTCAGGGATGGAAAGGGTTTATAAAGCATACAAAAATGAAGAAGGCAAGGGTGGAACTGCTTACGATGCAAAAACAGAGATAACAGCTCAAACCACCGGCGTAAGGGTTAACCGTTTTGATTTTCCAAAAACACTTAAATACAAAACCGGTGATTTTAAGAGAGAGATTATAGCCGCTTCAAACTTAAAAAGATCCAGAGGTAAAGAATTCTCTCTGGATGAAAAGAAAAAAATATACGAACGATTCGCTAAAACTCTACATTCTGGAAAAATGCTTGGCATGACCGATAAAGAAATATTCCAAATTTTAAGAGATAACAGAGTTAGTAAACCGGCAGCCAAAGCATTATTAAAAGGTGAATACGTTAAGTATCTTAATAAATTAGATAAGTGATAATCTACCCAAACCAAGACCCAAACCAAGACCCAGACCGAGACCGAGACCCAGACCGAGACCCAGACCGAGACCCAGACCAAGACCCAGACCGAGACCCAGACCAAGACCAAGACCCAGACCGAGACCCAGACCAAGACCGAGACCAAGACCGAGACCCAGACCCAGACCGAGACCCAGACCGAGACCCAGACCCAAACCAAGACCCAGACCGAGACCCAGACCCAAACCAAGACCCAGACCGAGACCGAGACCCAGACCCAGACCCAGACCGAGACCCAGACCGAGACCCAGACCCAGACCAAGACCCATTATATATTGATGCTATATTCATTATTTTTGCTCCTTCGGCAAATCGTGTTTCCAAGGCATAAACGAAGATAAATGGTCAAAATTCATATTATAATCCCCTATTGGCTCAATTTCGTCATAATTGGCAGATTTAATAAAATCTGCCAATCTTCCAGCACACGGTATCCACGAAGCGTTTTCTAGGCATATAACAACCTTTCCTTGATCACTAATAATATTTTTTACTCTCCCTAGTGTGTGATAATTAACTTCCCTAAAAAAATATTTTTTGCCGACCATATCCTGTAGTAAACCCAAACCACAAGGGCTTTCATTAGACAAATTTTCTTTTATATCATTAATTGTTTCTTCTGATAATTCAATTTTCATACTTTTCTCCTTTGTTTGACTTTTAATGTTTATACAAATTGTAATTACGCCTTATTACTTTTTACCTTTGTTTTTTCTTCTATAAGTTTAAGAGTTTTGACAAGCCCTTTTATCCGGTGATCTTTTTCTTTTATTTTATCCTCAAGCTTGGATATTTTAGTACGGGTATATTTATTAATTGTCTCATCAATCCCAATAATACTTTTTGCGTGTTCACCATTATGTATTTTACTTTCAGGTGGCCAGCTACCAGCTCTAAACTTTTTAATGTTTCCAGGCATCCGGCTTGTTTTTATTTTTTCCATCTCTAACATACTGTTTGTTCTAGGCATTATAAACCTCCTTTAAGAAGTTATGTTGTTAATATTTGTAATAATATTACTAATGATCTTTGAATAGGCTACATAAAAACCTATTTCATAACTCCACTTGTCTCCTTTTTTACACTTAGCCGATGCCATTTGCCGCATATCATTAAAAAAAAACAGTAGTTGACCTTCCCCGGTAATCGTAATCAATAAGAACCACCTTCTTGTAGTATTTCTTAAAATACTTTTCCCAATACTTTGATTTTGTTTCTTTCATAAATTTCTCCCTGTTTCAACTAAATTTGCATATTTTAAAATTAATAATGAATCCGATATCGCAAGGGTGACTTTAATTCCTGGATATATTTCTTGTGCCCTTGCCTTTAATTTGTTTTTCCACTTTGTTTTTGATACAGAAGATTCCCCTTTTGCCTTACCTAATCCTAAATATTTTATCCACTTAGAAGGTTTAACTAATGTCAGAGGTATCCAATTGTTCATAATTGTAGCTTTTACAAAGCCATAGTTGCACCCAAAATTAAACATCCTGCTGCCGGGCTGTCCTTTCCCTCCTATATATCCCCCGACTTCCTCTAAATAACATATTACCTCTTCATTTGGTGAGATGTTGTTTGTTTTCAAATTTCTAATGTGTTCAATTATATCGGCTTCTGTGTCCGGCATTTTTTTTGCAGTAATCTCACAGCATTTGTTTATTGAGGAAATGCCCCCTGTTTTACCTGGGTCAATAGCGATTATCAACTATAACCCCCTTTAGATATTGTTCTAACTTTGGGTTTGAAAATACACCCGTTTAATTTAAAAAACGGTTCACTCTTCTTTTTTTTCTCTAGGGCGACCTTATCAAACGATAAATAATCAAATAACCCTTGCTCTACCAAGCTCTTAATAACAGTTTCATGATTAAAGACAGATAGTTCAAAGTACTCACTAAAAGAGGCCCCTTGAAGCTTTTCTGTTGTCACTTGTTTAGGTACGATTATTTGTTGTTTTTCTATAGCTGATTCCATTCTTAGATTAGCTTTCATAGCCAAATCTTCACGACCATTCTTAAGATGGTTTTTTATCTTTTCAGCCTCTATTCTTGCCTTTTCCTCCTCTTTTTTGCGTTTTGTTTCAGCTTCCATATTTAGCTTGCGCTGTTCTTCTGCCTTCCGTCTTTGCTCAGCAACCTGGAAATCACTAATAGCATCAACCAGCACCTTAAGGCCGCTATCAGCCTTTTTGAGGCGTGGCAAGTAATACCCGTATATTTCATCGGTTGGGGCTTTAAACGGTCTTACAAGCCCTGTACGGTGCTCCTTGGCGCTGTTAACCATCTTTTTTATACTATTGCTCGCAGTAACAGCATTTTGTAATTGTTTACTTGTTTTAATCGTTATCTTTTCCCAAGAACTTAGTTCTTTTAAAATGTTTTCTAAGTAATCTTGTTTGTCTACGGGAACTAAACAATTTGTTTTACCCATTATTCCTCGCCCCTTTCTAAAAGTTCTTGTCTTAAGTACATAACTAAACCAAGAGCTTCTTGATAAGCATCCATTAAAGCATTTCTTCCATTGTTAGACTCTAAATAAGTACCGTACTTCTTTTTCCCAAATTCACCCCGATCTTTAAGGTCTCTCAAAACATATCCCAGGACTTCCTTTTTCCCCGGCTTTGGCGGCGGCTCGTTTCTTGCTGATTTATTATCCGTTACTTTTCTCCTTCATAAATATCACTAATTAAAAATTTAATACACATAGCAGCTAACTGGATACATTCTTTCTGCAATACAGAATTAGTGTGGTTTTTGTCTTTTACCTCATCCCACATTTCATCAAATTCTTCTCTTATTACAGCATGCCCTTCGTGTTTACTACTAAACAGAGGAAATTTTCTATTCGCTCTATATAACTCAGCAACTATTAGATCTAACGCTTTTGTTAGATTAATTTTATCACCTGACAATTCCATAATTTTTCTCCTTATGTTTTAATTAATTTAAGTATTCGCCCGTTATATACCCCCACCACTTTGTATCTATCTCTGTTTCCCAACAATTTTGACAACCACCATCAACAACTTCATGATTAACAGTAATAGGCCAATTGTCGGCATTCCAAATTCCGCAGTTTGGGCATTTTTTTGGTTCCATTTTAAAGTGTCCCACGTATTTCTTTATACATTTCATTACCTAACTTAATAGTATTATCCCTTTCCCGCTTTTGTACTGTGTAAGTTTTTACCGCTTTTTCCATCCTTACAATAAAGACTTGTTTCCTTTCTTTATTCAAACTTTTGAATATATTTTTTAAACCCTTGCGATCATACCCAACAATTTCACAATACTTTCTCATTAAACTAATAAATTCTTCTTTAATCATAATTAAACCTCATTATCTATGCATAACTTTTCGTATAAATAAGATTTGTGACCACTATGGCAATAATTAACCAGTACGGGGCTCTTGTCCCTTCATTATTAGCTTTTTTCAAAGTTTCAATTATTTCTTTCATACCTTACATCCAATCCTATAAGTGTTCAACAAATTTAAAAATTGGTAGAAATCAGTTTCTACTTCTGACGGTTTTCTTATGTCTGGCTTAAATTCGTTTGGCAAAAGCCTTATTGATACAGTTGCAAACTTTGCCAACACATTGTTTACTATAACATAATCAGGAGTCCCGCAAAAATCGTACTCGCCAGAATATAAAGGTTTTTCAACAATATTTAATCCACGATCCCTTAATTCAATAAGATTATTTATTTCATTTCTGCACAATCGGGCGTATGCCGCTAATTGCATCCTCCAGTAATCAAAACGTACAACTGATGTTTTCCAATCGACAACTAAATTATGGTATTTCTTGGCAAGCCCATCAATAAACAGTAATGCCTTGTCAATAGCAACTATATAAGGCTTTACTTCACTATTTACTTTAAAAGAAGTCCCGTTGATTTTGTATACTGCGCACTTATGGATCTCTTTCCCGAATTCTGCGCTATATTCATCACAGATATGCTCAGTGCCGGATATTGAGTTCCAATATCCTTTACTGTTTTTGGTGCCAACGTTTGAAAAGACGCTGGTGGTGTTTATTTTTTTAACCCCATCAACAAAATACTCATGGGTTTCATCATTATAAGTTAGCATTCTTTTTCCTTTTTTAGGTGTTCGAGCTCAATTATTTCTATAGCGAAAGATATACCATCCTTATAGTGTTGCATATTCTCAGTAACCGGCTCAATATCATCCCTTATTTTTTTTAAAAGATCAACAGTTTTCATAATTTAACCTTTTTGCTGTCAATTCTGAATTGTAAAAAGTCTACAACTGTTTGTTGCTGGTCGACTGGTATTTTCTTGTAATTATTTAAATCAGGTATTTGTAGACCTTCAATCGCTTGGTTTAAGGATGTAGTGTCCAAAGACCCATCTTTTTTATTCACAAATCCGGCTTGTAACGCAAGATCCTCAATAATCCCCAAAAAAGAATCGTCGTCAATTACAGGCTGTGTTGTTCCACCTGTGACTTCAACTTTAATATTTGGTTTTGTTGATGTTTTTAGGCTAAACTGTTCCTCAATAGTAGCATCCCCACCAGATATTGCAGCAAACAAACCTATTAATGTTTCTAAATCAGAAAGATTAATATCGTTTTCTGTTGGTTTGTTAATTTTTTTTAGCACCATATCTTTATCAACACCAATTTCAAGAAATTTTTTAAACATAAGTTTTATTCTTGATTTTATAGTTGATTTATTGCCTATTGCTACCTTTTTTGCTTCTGCGGCAACTTTATTAACAAAGGCCCTTGGTATCCCTCTTAAAATAGCGTTCCTGATTGCGATAGAACATGCAGCGTTTTTAGTAACATTAACCATATCCACAGAATACCTTTGCCCAGTTTTAGTAACAACACTTCTGTGTACTTGTTCTTTTGTTGCAATGTTTTTTTCAAGATCCATAAAAACACCTTCTGCAACCACAGAATTGTTTCCATCTTCTGATATTGTAGAATATACCCTGCAATTCCCATATTCGTGCAAAGCTATCTCAGCAACCCTTATGCTTGGCCCTTCTATTATTTTTGTACCCCCACCTTTAGATTTCCGTTCTAATCTATAGTTACAACTGGCCGCAATTTCAATATCTTGTGTGGCAAGTGTTGTTGCATTTTTAACAAAATGATCTAAATTCCGTGGGTACTTTTTTGCTGTTGCAATTTGTATATCAATTTCTTCACGATTCATTATTTCAGGTTGATATACTTGTGTTTTCTGCAATTCATTATTCATCGTTTTCCCTTTTTAATAAATGTTTAAATTGTTTTCTCCGGTAGGTCTTTTAAATGTTTTTACTTTTAAATCTTCAATATCAAAGTCTTCATTGATATCAATAAAATTTATTGTAACATCCTCATCTTTAATGTTTTTTTCAACTTGTTCCCGAAACTCTTTCCAGGTCATTATTATCCTTTCTACGTTATAGATGTTTTTGTATGTTTTTTTTAAACCAAACATTGTGAAATTTTATAGAATTAATCCACTCTTTTTTTGGAACAGTTTTATTTTTTCCCGACATTGCCCCAACGATTAAAAGATCAAAAGCGTTAAAATTAGCACCTTCAAAACTTCCTAATAATGGTTCAATTGATAAAAAACTGTAGGTTTTCTTTAATCTAATTATTTTTTCAAACAATTGCAATGTTTTTATTTGTTTTTTTGATTCTATAGTTAAACCAAGCATGATATTGCTTCCATAATCGCACAAATTGTATACCGCTGGATCTTTTGTAAGAAAAACGAAGGTATAGTTTTTATATCCCTTGCATTTTTTTACTGTGTCTTTGAAAAACTTTTCATCCCAAAAGCAAATATCCGATCTTGAGCCAACAAAAATATAGGAGTGCTCTGGGATTTTATAAATTTTATTCCAAATATCAGGGAAGTATTGGATATTATTAAAGTTATTTACCCACCCATTAAAATCTTTGTCCGAGCTTTCGTTGACTTTTTTTATTCTCTCATTAGTTTTTTTCGCCCAACACTCCCCATTATAACAATTTCTTACACACCCAATTACAATATCAAGTGTGTACAGTGGCTGAAACGGCCAATTTATTTTACTTTTCACCTATTCTTTCCTCCAATTCTTTGATAAATATTATTATTTTTTTCCGCTCATTACATGATTCAGGATAATAAGACAATACTTTTTTTGTTTTTTTTAACAAAACAACCTTTTCTTTTTTTGATAATTTATAATGTTTATTTTTTAAAATTGTTAGTCCTTAACATTTCGTTTTTCCATTTTTATATAATCATATTCTTGAGCAATAGAAATTTCCCACGTATTAGGGGGTAATTCAATGGGGCTGTGTCTATTTTTCTTTGGGCAATATATTTTTTCTTTTTGTGTGTTTTGTACATATATTTTATTATCTTTTTCTATAACAATAGTTCCTTCTGACAACGTCACCCTGTGGTCATTGCCTTCTGATTCTGATTCTCCAACCACAATAAAATCTTGTCCTGATTTAATAACGTCACCACCTTTCGGTAAATTTGGGATTTCTTTAAAGATGACTTCGCCGTGATTAATTTTTTTTAACGCCATGTTCAACTCCTTTAAAAGGTTATTTAATATTAATAGTTTTATAATTTGTTTTTTTTGTGTTTTCTCTCCAGTGAATAGCCTCCTGTAAATTTTTGCATTCTGGTGCCACGGCTTCAAGGTGGAATAGCCCTTTAATGGTCTGGTTTTCCATGTATATATGCGGAGCAAAGTCTATAGATTGAAAAATAGGGGCCATGTCTATAAGTTTGTATTTTGATGTAGTCCACCAAAAATTGTTTTTGTAATTTTTATAAGAATCAATTTCTTTTCCCATACTTAACATCCTACTTACCCCATACTTTTTTAAAAACTCGGCTTTTACATCTGCGTTTTCCTCGTTTTTAAAAAAATCAAGATTTAATTCAGATTCTTGTGTTATTGCTAAATATTCAGGCACTATTGTGCCGTTCAAGGCATATAGCCCATAACCATCGCTATAACAAATCGCCTTTCCACCATCTTTATGTAATTCCCCACTACTATTTATATATATTTCAGAGGGTTTTTCGCAAACAAAAATTATATTTTTGTAATTATAGCACCAACCACACGATTTTGATAGATCAAACCAATAGTCTAACATCCTAAAGTTTTCATCATTTTTTAACAGACCATATTTTTTATAGTATAAAAAATAGCTGATCCAATATATGTCATGTTGACAGTAACTATAAGTTGGTATATAAGCGTAATTAGTTCTTTCGATATTTCCCCTGATATTTTCCCAAATATTTGCCCGGATATTTTCCCCGATATTTGCCCGGATATTTTCCCAAATATTTACCCTGATATTTCCCCTGATATTTTCCCCGATATTTACCCGGATATTTTCCTCGATATTTTGCTCGATATTTTGCTCGATATTTCCCCTGATATTTTCCCGGATATTTTCCCAAATATTTTCCTCTATATTTACCCGGATATTTTCCCAAATATTTTGCTCGATATTTTCCCAAATATTTACCTCGATATTTTCCAAGATATTTTCCCAAATATTTACCCGGATATTTTCCCCGATATTTACCTCGATATTTTCCAAGATATTTTCCCGGATATTTCCCCAGCTATTAATTATGATTTGGGCTTGTAGTGGGCTTTGACAATACCAAAACTTAGGTTTCCCATACCCTAGTGTTTTATACAATTCAATCCATGCTTTTTCTACTACACTTTTCTGTACAGGGGTTGTATCCCTTCCTATACCAAGACACAAATCACGCCATTCTTCTATCCCCTTTTCTTGTTCTAATGTTAGGTTAGTTATCATTTTTATCCTTTCTTAAAATTCTTCAAAATTATTTCCAGACTTAGCCTGTTCTAATGTTATTTCATCTAGTTTTGTAGTGTCAGAGTTGTATCTAAAATATCCCACCCCCAATTTCCCATGAATAGTAAACTTGACTTTTTGGTGATGTGCTTCAACATAATCCTTTTCAAAATTTCTGTGAATTGATAAAATTTCGTCTGACATATTATACCAGTTTGCGGATCCATCTATATCGTATGCCGTTGGCACCTCATACACGGTTGCCCCTGGTAGTTTTCTCATTTTTTGTGGATGTGCAACTATATGGAAAGCTACATTATAATCTCTTGCTAAAATTTGGCATTTTGTTAATTCAGTGCCTATATAACTTGTTTCTCGGCCTTTGTATTCGTGTGTAATTTTATTCCAAGGGTCTATTACTACAGCATCTACGCCATATTTCTCTATTGATACTTTAAATAACCGTTTTATTTCACTTATTGATAAGTTGTTGCTGTTTGGCTCAACAAAAAATATATTGTTTTTTAATTTATCCTTAATAAATTCAAGCTCCCCATCACATATCCCACTTTCGCCAAAAAAACGTTTGTTAGCTATTTTTTCGGCCATTGGTTTAATGTGGAGATAATAAGGCTTGTTTTCCGGGGAAAATATCGCCCATTTAAAATTGTGATTAATAACTGTATCGGTAATAATTTGATCCAAAAAAGTCGTTTTGCCATGCGTTGGGATACCTGTTATTACTGTTAAAAGCCCTTTGTTAACTCTGTATTTCTCTGAAAACATTGGCCAGTCTGTAATTGGGGTACCCAATTTTTCAATCCCGTTTCTATGGAAATCTTTAGTTTCACCCCAAACGTCCTCAATTGTAATTACTCTACCCCTTTTCCTGTGTTTTACCCCGTGGTCTTCACAAAACTCCAAAATGCTTTCGCTTGCCGTAACCAACTGATCAACTATAATACTTGGTTCAATTTCTATTTGATACGCTTGTTGTTGTATTACTATACAGTCTTGTATAATTTTCCTTTTTGTTGTATGAGTCAGCAAGATATCAATCCAAGACTTAATATTTGGCGACGTATCTATATCTTCTACTAACTCAGATAAATACCCCTCACCCCCACACTCATCAAGTATACTCTTACGCCTTAAATACTCGCATAAAGAAACCAAATCTGGCGTTCCCTCATTATCATAAATATCAACAATAGCTGAATACACCTTTTGATTTTGAGTTCCATAGAAGGCTGTTACAGGCAACTTCTCTATTGTTGACCCAATTATATCAGGCACAACAAGAAGTGAACCCAAAACACTCCTCTCGACGCTCATAGAGTGCGGTGGTGGTTTGTTTGTCATACTACACCACTCAGCAAAATATCAACGTGTTTTTTGTTCATCACTTCTCCTTTTAAAGAACCAGCTTGTTAGGTTCGTTTGAATCCTGTTTTGATTTAGTTTCTTGTTTTAGCTCATATATATCCTGCCAACTACTAAATTCAGACTGATTTAAGATTTTAATCTGCAAACTTTCATCGTTTGATAATTTGTTTAATTTCTTCAAGAGCATTTTTTCAGCTCTTTCGGTCATAGGCTTTTTTATTTTTTTGCGCATATTTCTAAAACCATTTAAAGCCTCTAAAAAATTTTCTGTATATATCTTCTCTTCTCTTCTCTTCTCTTCTCTTATCTTCTCTAGATTGCTACGTTTTGCTTTAACAATGTTTTTGTTTTGCTTAGCATTTGCTTTGCCACCCTTTTGGCCAGCAACAGCACGCTTCTCAGACAAATCCACAAACGCATTCATTTGTTCATCAAGGAAATTTATAATAACATCATTTTCGTCATTAATCTTAATAATTTTGTTGTTTATTAACTCATTTATGTTTGATTCGTTATCAAAAAAACGTTGCTTAATATTTGCTAAGCAAATGCTACACTCTCTTTTCCAGTAATAATTACATATATTAATGAATATCCCTTGTGTCTCAAAAGAACACAATGTAATATTTCCCGTAAGCCATTCAGAGGGATCAAATTTAAAATATGTTAAGTGGTTTGGCAATTTTGTTTACCTTTTTTAAAGTCAACTACTTTTCGAAACGTTCATTAAAAGGGTTGATACCAGGCTTCTTTTCGTCTCCAAATTTCCAATTGGGTTCAATATCAGCCCATGACCAACCTTCCATACCATCAATATGCAGCTCAAAAAAAGGCTTTTCTTTTGGCATTTCAGGGTGATCAAAAGAAAGTAGTAGTTTTTCTACTTCTTCAGCTATTTTTTGTTTTTGTTTCATTGAGAACATCATTAACCTTTCGTTTAATTATATACTTAATATCATTTTTTTGTGTTCTTTCCAAAAAACTAAAGCTCTTTTACCATCCATACTTATGATTTTGTCATCGCTAAAGCTTTCCCATTTTTCCCTT
>PJEL010000464.1_pt1 | contig 47225 bp, 25 predicted proteins | sample 1853271 | NCBI WGS metagenome assembly PJEL01 (sample SAMN08108733, study PRJNA415343) | Invertebrate metagenome, whole genome shotgun sequencing project. | host: Globobulimina | place: Sweden: Gullmar Fjord | collected 2015-08
GAGGACCTGTTCCAAAAATACTTGAACCGGAACCCAAGGCTACGAAGAGCAAGTCAAAAGCAACAGCATCCATGTCAACATCAACTGTGGCTCCTCCACCACCTCCACCAGAAGAGGAAATGTCTCTTATGCAGAGAATGGCAATGAGGATGAACAATATGGATTTACAGGAATCTGATACGTCAATGGCAACAGTGAATCAAAAAGGCAAAAAGAAGCAAGTACGCTCCAAGACTGCAAAAAGCCAGCCATCACACGACAACAGTGATGACGATGATGAAGCCATGTCCAGTGCTCCATCAAAGCCAAAAGGAGGAAAGCCTGCTACCAAAAAGGCAGCATCCACCAACATTGAGCTAGAAGACTCGCCTGTTACTGCCAGTGCAGCTCCACCACGACAGGGTCGAAGAAGAGCTGCGACTGCAAAACCAGTCTATGTCGACAGTGCCAGTGAGGAGGAAGCAGAGGCCAGCGATGTCTCAAGCGCCATGTTCAGTTCTGAAGAATCTGAAGAAGAATCTGATTACTGCCCCTCTGACTAGAGGGCTAAAACTTTTCGAGGCATATATTCTAATAATTTTCTAACTTGTCCCTTTCGCACGCTTCCCAGTTTTTCATCGAAAAGCCCCTTGGCATCTGTCCTCTCTGCATATGAGTATCCACTCTTGACCAAGTCTTTCACAGTGTCAAACGTGAGCACCTTGATAAAGTCCATTCTACTAAATTCCAGTTGATCATCCATGAAATAATCTATAATACATGATTGACCATCAAGCGTCAGCAATCCCGAATTTGATCCGTAGAAAAAATCCCAAAGACTGCCATCAATAAATTGCCCCCCTCTGTATGAGTAGGTGCCATTCCCATCCAAAAAGAAAGGAATGTGGACAGAAGCCATGCACGCATTGATCAGGTCCTCTCTGGACTCAAAATCATCTAAATATTCCAAATTCATCCGAGGAAATTTTGTCGCGATAACCTTGACCCGAGACGCACACATTTCATGAGCATCTTCTGGCAGCAATTCTTCCAACCACTGTCTGACCAAGGGTCCCCAGATCCCAGCAAGACCACCGGATCTATTCCAGATATCTGCTTCTATACTAATATCATAGGCTTTACGTACTGCTCGATCTAAATTAACATTGCAAGCAACTAGAACAGCACACAGAGCACCAGCACTAACACCAATGATATCAGTCTCTTTCAGTCTATAATTTTCTTGGAGGTATTTCAAAACTCCAACTTCCCAGAAGAAAAATATACCACCTCCTGCTATTCCCAGAATTGGCATGTTGTTATCAAATGCATTTGAGCTCAATTTCGTTCCTTCAGTTTCTGAAGAATCGTCTCGTTTGGAAAAGATGATTGGCACTGACATGCCCGATGGCGAGAATGTATCCATAGCAGCCCTTGTACGGGCGTTCCTGGCCCTCGGCGTGGTCTTAGGAGCATATCCAGTGTATTTAATGCCACAGTGAGACATCCGAAGTCTACAATACTGCCGACCAGAGAGAACCTGGCAGGACAACCGACTTGGACTGGCCATAGGCGTTGACAAGTCAAAATACCCCAATTGCCAGCACCAGTGGTAGTATACCGTTACAATCGACTTATTTCAGTTTATTTCTACAGCATAAGAAGGGATCGAATGCCCCATTTCAGCAAAATATGGACTGTGCGACAAAAGTTTGCTTGCCAAACTTAAATTATCGTCAATATTTGTGTCCCATCAAACGAGTCCTTGGATGGGATGAAACTACACCAGCAGACAGGATTGGCGATTCAAAGATCGTCATCGACGTGAATCACATCAGAGTCAATGCCAAAGTCTGCGAATGAATCCTGCAGTAGTGCTGATCCTCTTCCAAATGAAATTGATTCTTCGATCTTCTCCAAAGGCATGTCAGAGAGAGAGGATCTCCTGTTTCCTGGAATTGCAATACCCTGCTCTTTTGGAGCCAAAAATGGATGTGATAATGCATCTGTGGCTGTCATTCTGTCGTTGGGGTCCAACAGGAGAAGTTTCTTGAGTAAATCTTTTGCTTCCCAACTAATACTGTCCCAGCGACTTCCTTCGAGCGAAAAGGTTCCTTCCAAAATAGACTGGTCAATTTCCTCCTCTGTAGAACCTCCAAAGGGAACCTTGCCGCTCAGCATAACATACAGGCATACGCCTAGGCTCCAGTCATCGATTGCTAAAGAGTATTGTTCTCCCATGACAATTTCTGGTGCCATATACCGTGCTGTGCCACATGGAGTGCAGGCAACCCATTCAGGACAATAATTCACCTTTGCTAAATCATAGTCCATGATTTTGATCTGGAGCAGGTCTGGATTCTTTCCAGAAAGATCCGTATCTAATTGTTCTGTCTCCGACTCTCGCCTCGCATGCACGTACATAATATTCTCCAGCTTGATATCTCTATGCCCAATACCAAGTGAATGTAGATGCGCAAGGCCTGATGCAATCTGCTCAAACACCACCCGAGCTCTCTCTTCTGGCATTCCAGAAGTACCTTGTATATCATCAAATAACTCTCCACCTTGCATCAAGTCCGTGACAATCTCAATAGTACCATTCGTGTCGAAGAAAAAATCTACCAATCGAGGGATGGATGGATGTGGATTCTTTGCACAGAGCTGGAGAATACGTAGTTCGTTATGCATGGCTTGCGTCGATTCGCGCGTGGAATGGATTCTACTCTTCAGTGCATATATTTCACCTGTAAAGACACTATAACATTCGTGCACCTTGCATGTAGCCCCCTGGCCCCACAGAGGGCCTAGACTGTAATAATCCATGACCCTTCTAAAAACACCAGGCACCTGCGCAAACCCAACAAACCATTGATTTTTTTCCTCAATAGTATCACATTGAAAGAATACGGTAGACTGACGAGATCCATCCGACTCACGGATCAAAAATTCATTGGTATCCTGCTCTCCTTGTGAAGATGACTCTAGGTGGGCACCCACCATCTGTATTGTCCTCATAGGTTCTTCCTCTTTTATAATCCGCTGCATGGACTCGACACTACTAGATGGTCCATGAGATCTAGCAGCAGGTGGGACGAGATGAGCGACGATTTTCCCTTTTCGAAGAGAACAATAGACATGAACCCAGGAAGAAAAGCGACCCTGTTTCATTCGAAGAAACCCCTCTTTTCTTGCAGCCACTGACCGCTTCCTTCCACTCGTTGTCTCATACCCTTTTTCAAATTTGAACTCGATGGCACGATCATAGAATGAATTCGGAATAGCGCTCGATCCCCGAACCTTTTGAGAAAGCTGTTCTTTCAACTTTGACGAGTCGAGATCCGACAGAGTCTTTTTCCTATCCTTTGCATCGATTTGTTTCTTTATTTCTTGTGATTTAGTCTCCTGATCTCCAGAAGAACTCGAGGATGAAAACTTTTTGAAGAAATTCTTCATCGTTGTGAATTGACAAGACACTTCAATCAACCATCCACGGCGACATGAACACTCCTATTGAATACATACATACAAGTAATACTACTATTTAACTCAATGCACTACTGATGGGCACCAGATCCTAAGACTCGGTGGAGTTGGCGTCGGGAGGGAATCTCGTTGAACCTTGGAATCATGGTGATTTTCCGATATAGTTCCTGTAAATCGTGTAGATTCTCGTGTAGATTCTCAAACTTATATTATATTATAGTCTATTTAATGCCAATGAAGTTGCATAGGGTGTCTGTATTAACGAGGCGAGGCGGTGGAATGTCACTGCCTTTGGTATCTCTCCGATACCCAAAACAAGGCAGTATGATAGGGTTATTGAAGTACCATATCCATCATATAGATAGAAAATATATAAAAATACCATGCATGGCATTTCGGAAGAATACTGGTGAGGATACTCGCAGCACAGCGTCTCGAAAAGCAAAACAAGAGACTATGAAAAAATCTGAAGCTTCTCCTCAGCATGTGCTGCAGCAGCATCTCCTCTGGACATCGAGATACTCAATATCCGTATTTGTAGCTGGTATGATCACTCTGGGACTGGCTATACGGTCCCTTGTGTATAGAATGAATACTGCAAAAAGAAGAGGGACAGATTCTTCAGCTGATCAAGGAGAATCCGAACATGTTGCGGATATGGATGGAAATCCCATACTATTTCCAGATATGGAGACGAAACTCATGTCTCCTCTCTTACTAGCTGCTGAAACGGCGGCCAAGGTGGATGAAACGGCTGGAATGTCCGTTGAGGATCTGGAGAATCTGGAAATAGCCGTGAGGACATTGCTCAGTAGTATGGATGCTCAACTGGAAGAACTCAAAGTGGAATTGCAACAACATGCTTTACCACAAGATGCTTTGGATCAGCTAGATGCCCTCGTGACTGATGACATGGATGAATCAGACCTTTCTTGGCTGGAATTTGAACTGTATGCACGGTACTGCTCAGATCAAGAAAAGAGGACGTTCCGCTCGTTATTGTACAATAGATCGGTACAACTCAAGCTTCTTGAACAAGTTGAAAGACAGATGCAGAGCCGTGGATCGACAGAAGATGATTGTGAGCCTAAAGTAGAGGTAAATGATGCGGTCAACACATCTGTGTTATTTACAGCTAGCGGTAATACGATTCCTCACCCAAATAAAAAACAGAGTGGTGGAGAGGATGCGTTTTTTATAGATAACCAGATGATGGTATTCGGTATAGCTGACGGGGTTGGAGGCTGGGCTGGGAGCGGAGTTGATCCTGCTGAATATTCAAAGAGAATCGTGTCAAACTGTCAAATGTTTGCATCTCTAAACTACTCTGCAAAGAAAGTTGTATCCCAAGCCTTTGAAAAAACAGAGGTTGCAGGAAGTTGTACAATAATTGTAGCAAAATTTCATCCACTAGAAGAAAAGCTTGATGTCGTATCCGTGGGAGATTGTGGCATGCGGATTGTACGGGATGGACAGGTAGTGTTGCAGACTGATATTCAGGAGCATGCGTGGAACCAACCATACCAACTATCGCATCCCCAATTCAATATTGCCAACACACCAGAAGATGCCCTTGAGTACCCATTTCATGTGCAAAAGGGAGATGTCATCATTCTTGGATCAGATGGATTCTTTGACAACTTTTGGGATGATGAAATAGCAGATGCTGTCGCTGCTGGAGAGAGTATGAGACAGTCATGCGATGGTGAGCATGCATGGGAACAAGAAGCTGAAGAAATTTCTCAGAGACTCTTGGAACTTGCTGAAGCTCACTCGATTGACGAACAGTATGCCTCGCCCTATGCCCGTGAGAAGCAAATGATGGGAAAGCCAGAATGGGCAAGAGCCTTGTTACCTGTCGCTCGGGGAGGTAAACTAGACGATATCACTGTAGCAGTGGCAGTGTTACATTAAGTTGCCATATTATTGTAATCTGTTTCAAACTTAGAAAAAAGTCAGTGTAAGGCCTTATGCTACTGATCTGTAAAAATGATTTTTATTCAATTATTATGGCAACATCTGAAAGCTGTTTTCAAAACACTGTTTCAGATGACTGCAATGCTTGCCACATATATAGTTTTTACTCCACAAAGCATGCGTTTCCATGTGGAAAATTTTCTGAAAGGAAAATAAATACTATGATGTTCCATATTTCTGCAAGTGCTCCAGCATCATATCAGAAAAGTCTGACGAATAGGGGCTTAAAAGAGGCAAGGGAGCCTTCATCTCCTGATGAATGGGCTCCTCATACTCGTACTGAATCTGTAGAATAGATCCGGAAATCTCCCTACCATGTAAAGATTCTTTAGCAGCAATTGCTGCATCACGATCTGCAAATAGTATAGTTGCAAGCTCCCTTCCACCAATTCCAAGCCAGCTGTCATCAACCACACCATTCTCGGACGTATTCGAGGACCGAGTCGAGTCAATCTGGATATTAACCGAAATTATTCCACCAAAACGTGAAAAGTTTTCATATATCCACAATTTGTCGCAATTTCTTGGTAAACCACTCACGGTAATTGCATGGCCGTGTATGGGGACGAGATGTGCTGATGGGTGATGCATGTGGGAAAGAATAGGGCCAGACCCATGGCTCTGCATTTGATACGGTGCCGACGCCCTAGATTGCAGAGGACTACTAGCATGATGATGTAAAGGAGGCAAGGGCATACTGTTGCTAGTCTGCAATTGTAACATCTTTTCAGCCAACTGGATGACAGCTTGATTCTGCAGCTGTGCCGCATTTCCATGCTTTCCCTTCATATCCTTCCTCGTCATCTTTGCCGCCTTCTCTGCAGGACTATCTGCAAACCTTACAATCAAGGGTTGCACACACCCAGGAAAACTGGCTTCATTCATTCCCATAATAGCATGCTTTGCTTGTTCAATACTTGAATATTTCAACAGGACGCCTGTTCCTTTATACTGCGCCGTACTACGAAAATACTTCATATCAACGATTTGTCCAAACTGGGAAAACATATTTACAACTTCATCTGCTGGGTATCCAGGCGGTAGACCCCTGATATACACCCATTCACTCTCACACTGTCCACTCTGAAGTTTCGGAGTCATATCAGCATCTGCCAATTTCACAGTCACGCGTTGTCCCAGGATTACAGCAGATCGATTTTGATCTTTCAGTGCCATATAGGCACCTTGGCAATCCATAAATCGAACAAAAGCATGCGCTGTTTGCACTCCAGTTGCCGAGGGCGTGACACAAACACGGACTGAACAAAGTTTACCATAATAGCCAAAATGCTCTCGTAGGAGATTCTCATCACATCCAAATGGCAGTGGTTTAACAAATATGTTTGGATGCGGCAATAAAGCTGCCCCTATATCCGAAGAACTCGACATGTAGATGATGGCACGACGTTGCAAAGGATTAAATGCGTGCCAGTGCCCTGAACTCGTATCAGACAAGCTATTAATGCATAAAGTATACCATTATTATGAAATTATTCTAAATAATAATGCCACATGCGAGAAGAGTCGATTTCGTAAAGATAGTAGATTGTCCGGTTGCTGAGAGAGTTGATTCAATTGAATCATGCATGATTATGAGTCCCATATGGGGGTCTACCTATCTACCTGGCATTCTCTCATTCTCTTTCTCTCGGAGATAGATGGAGAAAAACATATTTATCATTCTGATAGGAAATGGACCTTGTCCATGCACCAGGACATGACATATCTCAGTGTTGAGGAATGTTCTTTCTCATTAGGGTGATAATGATGACATGATTATTACAGGATACTGCCTTCTCGTCTCATCGCTTTCTCCGTGCTTTGTTCTAATATATTTTTTACTTCGGCTTTCGCTTTCTTCACTATATCAGCTGTTGGTCCCTCTATAGAAAGATAGAGCTTCCGGTCTCCCTCTGGAATTGTTGTCCCAGGTTTGACATATCGACCCTTGACAATCAGGACTGCACCAAATTGCTCTTCCAACAAATTTGCCGTTCTTCTATGAGTTACTTCCCATCGTGCCTGCTGAGGGAAGTCGTTAATCTCAAGTTCTGTCCTGTATGATTGCTCCTGGGTGGTAGCCTGTGGCCTCTCTTGTGTCTGCTGTGCATGGCCCATGGCTGCCATGGCAGCCATGGCTGCTTCTTGAATAGATTTTGGGGCTGAAGATGCTTGTAAACTCTTTCCTACATTTTGAACAGCAGCTAATGCTGCGGAGAGAGATGTATTCTGCTGTGTCTGGACAGGTTCTACATCTCTGGGAGCTGCCAGGAGTCTCTCTGCGATGGCCTGAGCTGCCTTTGCCTGTGCTTGGACACCTGGGTCCATATCTTTGATAAGATTCTCTTCCGTTGCTACTACCTGAGGCTGTATTTGATGAATATCATCGTCGTCTTCCCCATCACTTGACTCAACAATGCCATATTCTTTTGCTGCTGTGAATTTCCTCTGGGCTTTCACCTTGTCCTCTTCCTCCTTGCTAAACGTAAACCCACTTCCTCCAAAACCAGAAGCATGACCCCTCGCCAGTCCAGCTTTCTTCTTTCGTAAGAAGTTCTCAGACATTTCTGCGAGGTCTTTTGGGATTGGGGCTCCACTCTCACGTAATGCCTTGACGAGATCTGGAGCATACTGTTCCTCATCTACTGGAGAAATGAATGTCACTGCAGTTCCTTTTCGACCAGCTCTACCAGTTCGTCCAACACGATGAACGTACTCTTCATGATGATTAGGACAATCATAATTGACCACCAAGACTAATTCTTTAACATCCAGTCCCCTTGCTGCCACAGATGTTGCTACGAGAATATTGCAGACATTTGATTTGAAATCATGAATCGTGGATTCTCTGTCCGACTGATCCTTCCCTCCATGAAGGGAGAGACATGGGTATCCAGCACGGAGCAGATCTCTAAATAGACTGTCACAGCGATCTTGAGAAGAGACAAAAATGAGAATCTTTCCCTTGTCATTCCAATCACCCAACAGTTGCAAGAGTCTTAGGAATCTATCTTCTTCTGGGCGTATTTCTATACTCTGAGTAATATCCGAGTTGACAACAGATCGCCCTCCAAGCTGAATTTCAATCGGATTTTGCAGAACGCTTCGTGCTAGCATTTCAACACTTTTTGGAAATGTCGCTGAGAATAACACTGTTTGCCTATCTGGCCGAATATTATTAATAATTCGCATGATCTGAGGCTCAAATCCCATATCAAACATTCTATCTGCTTCATCCATGACCAAAAATGTTACTCGCCTAAGATTTGTAATCTTACCAGAACCAGATGCCAGGATATCAATCATTCTCCCTGGGGTACACACGACGATTTCAGAACCCCGTTTCAACTCTGAAATCTGACTTGCAATCCCAGATCCTCCGTATACACATGTACAATGAATTCCCATGACTTTTGTAAACATTTTAATCTCCTTACCAATCTGCTGGACGAGCTCTCGTGTGGGTGCCATGATGATACCTATCGGTCCATCCCCACTCCTCAGGGGAGGCTGATCCTTTACATGGCGGAGCATGGGTAATACAAACGACAGAGTCTTTCCGGAACCAGTCTTTGCTACTCCAATGCAATCTCTTCCACCCATAATCACGGGTATAGCCTGTGCTTGTATTGGCAACGGAGCTGAGAATTCATGCCTCTTCAACACATCTATAATCCGTGTGCTCAATCCAGCATGTATCCATGATTTGATCGGTTTTGGAGCAAATTTCCCTCTGACCTTGATACCATCAAGAGATTTCCTACACTCTACTACCTCTTCCTCAGTCATCGCCTTCAATTCTGGCACTTCAATATAAAAATCCTTGCGGAATGCAGGATACTCTATCAGACTATGATCAACCACACCAATCTTGTCTCCTTTTGACAATTTACCAGTCCGAACCCGTCGAGCCCATTCCTCATCATCCAAATCTTCATTTTCTTCGCGATCAGCATCAGAATCATCCTCGTCTTCTTCAGAGTCATATGCCTTTCTCCGTCGCCGACGTGTCCTTGCTTCTTCCTTTTTACTCTTCTTCTCTACATCAGTTACCTGCTGTTCTTCTTTCCTCGTATCTTTCTCATCACCATGTACCAAGTGTTCCATGAAAGCATCCAGAGGATCCGCATCATCAACCACAGCATGATGTTTTGCAGCATCCTGTTTCCCATCCTCATGATCATGACCCTCTTCCCCTCCATCTATAAATACTATCCCAGCATCACCACGTTTCACACCACTCTTCTTCCCTCCCATGGAAAATCCAATCTCGACCTTTTTTCCAGACTTTTTCTCTTCTTGCTTCCGTTTCCATGCTTCCAATCTACGCCGTTTTATCTCTCTTTGGTCCTCTCCAACAGTATTTCCCTCTCTCTTGTCTCTCCCTTTATTCTCCTCCATTTTCTTGCTTTTCTCTTCATTTACCACCATATATATATGATGTATTTTATTCTCCGTTTGTCTGTGTGTTGACTATTGAAGAATATACTCTGCTAGCACATGGAGCATGATCCATTTCTGACAGAAAAAATCATTCATACGATGGGTAGGAAGGGATCTGGATATTAAATACGTCATATATTGTTTTTAATATCATTAATATGTAATACAAAGGGAGTTTTGTTGCCTATGAAAGAATCAATCATCTGCATGCAAGTTAAGCATCTGCTTAAGCAGATTTTAAAATCCTCTCTTGGACACACAAGAAACAAGAGCAGTGCAAGAAACGTTATAGTCCATTGATAGGTGTACCTTTGGTGATATATTGTTCCCTTTGGAATATCGCCTGTGTCACGAATCGTCGACTCTTGGTCACGTTGAGCTGCACCTGGCCAACCCACATGTCCTTCTTCTAGAGGATTATATCACCTCGTCGGCCATTAATTCCCTCTTTTTTACCAAATCAACGTACTAATAATTGTATATATAGACATTTTGAGGGATATATCTGGCACAGGATCACGTATCATTCGAAACAAAAGAGAGAAGAAAAGGGCAGGTACTGGGACTCTAGCTCGTCCAGATAGAAGAGAATAGTATAGTATACCAACTACGCAGTGCCAGTATCAAACTGATAGAGAAAGAGAGAGAGAACCATGTCAACAATAACGCATGGTGAGAGATCAGCCGATGGGATACCTGCTAGCGTTCTGTTGACAAAAAGGCTTCGAGTTCATGTCAAGGATGGGAGATGCATAGTTGGCGATTTTGTCTGTATGGATCCTCAGGGAAACCTCATCCTATACAATGGAGTGGAACGTTTGACTGTCAATCAAGGGTCTGGAGATGAAATTGTTGAGAAAAAGATTGGTCAGGTACTTATCCCATATGATCAAAGGACAGAGGATGTGTTTGTTGAGGTTTGTGGTTCGAAGGACAAACAAGATATTGAAGACATGCTTGCGTCTCTAGCTGGTAATTAAAGAATAAAAATGTCATTTGTATTTCAATATAATATAGTATGTTTACCATTTAATGGGATATTGAGTGAATAGATGCCTTGTGTGGCACGGTGACCACATCTGAACATGGGGGGGCACGATGTCTATAGAGCAATCGAACGATTGTTCCTGCATTCTCCGCATCGACTGGTTTCGACATATGCAGTACGTCCTTGTTGTTTTTTGTTCCTGGGATAGCGCCTCTCTCCATGAGGGTACTCCTTTTTTCGTTTCAAGAGGTAGTTGGGCTTTTTTCTTTGTTTGTTTGTTGATCTATTGTATGGTGATTGAGTAGTTCTGTGGAGTGGCTGTAGGTGATAAAATGTACTCCTGTAAGTGGTGGAGCGCGTCAACGACAAAAGTCGGGCAAAGGAGGGGCTCCTCAGACGACAAAGCAACCTAGGGTGGTGTGTGTTACAGTGCAACGACGTGGTGGTGCTCCAGGGTTTAAAGCATCGCTTCATGTTTGTAAAAAGGCATCCTCAGGGGACGCATATGAGATTAGAAAAAGTTTCCGTTTGAAGAATGTGAGCTTGTTGGAAGCGTTTGATACTGCAAGCCAAGCGTATCCAACTTGCCAGATTAGTTTTGGGAAACAGCATGGGATGCGGTTGCATCGAGTGGTGGATTCTAGGATTGCATTTGAATGTCCTACAAAAGAAATTCGAGCGGAGATGCTTGGGGTGGTGTATTCGTTTTGCAAATCTCATGAAGGCATTGTTCCTGAGCTGGTTGGTTTGACACGGAAAGACTTGGGTTTGTTCGGAGAATTCTCTGATGAAGAAGACGAAGACGAAGAGGAAATCAATGTACAAAATAGTAATGAGATAATCAGAGGTGACAAGAGTCCGTCTGATGATACTGCTTTGAAACAGACCGAAGAAGACGAGCCTTGTACACCTGTACCTAGGAAACATGCAGAAGCAACCATACGGCGGTCACAGACAGAAACTATGCTACATGATGAGGATACACAAGAAAAGAAGCCCCGTGTACCGATTACTACAGAGGGATTTGTGAGGCGTGTGACAACACTTCCTGGTTGGAGAGAGAAATCAAACAAGAAGAGTATGGAAACAATTCGGGCTGATATATTGCTTGATGCTATATCTGAAGGGGCGAATTCCTTGGAAGATGCATGTGCGAGAATTTCACTTGAACTGGAGGCTCTTGATGATGCTAATACGCATGAATTGTTGGAATTAGATGATGCATGTAGGGGCATTACGAATGACATTTTCACAACATTGGGGTATCTTGATGATTTGGAAGAGACAGTTGCCATGTTTACTATGAAACTGACGCATCTAAGTGATGATATCTCGACTATTGATGAGAGCAGTAGCTATTTAGAACACCATGCAGTGAACAATGCTGTACTTTTGGAAACCATTGATTCTATTTTGGACATTTGTACTGTGAGCCCAGAAATTGAGCATGTTATCAATGACCATGAGATATCAGCCAAAACTCTCGATAGGATTGAAAGCGCATATAGAAAACTTCATGCTAAGATTGAGGGTATTGAAAATAATAGTGTTGTGGAAACGGTCAAAGGAATTAACGATCAACGCGTGTTTGATGACTTTCATTCTATAAGGGTTGTTCAAGATGCCCTGCAGCATATGAAGTCACTTGAAACCCGCCTTCTGAAAAGACTTATTGATTACTATGATTCTCAAATAGATGCAGTGATTGGGTCGTGGGGGGAATTTTCTCAGGGTTCCAAAGAACTTGTACAGGTACAGATGCATGAGAGGATTGCCATGTTGACCCCAGTTCTGGGTCTCATATTCTTGGGTGATCCTCAGATGGCAGAGACGAGAATGCTAAAATATATCGACAGTACTAATACATTATTGAAGAAGGAAGTAATGGAAGCTTTGAGTGCAATGCAACAGCAGCAACAATCAAAAGACTCCAGGAGCAGTAGCAAGGTGGGAAAAGAACTTTTGGTCAAGGTTGATTCTCTTGTGGCAATGGAAAGAGTTCAAAGTCAATCTATACAGCAGAAAAACAAGTTTCATGCACCCTCCAAGTCTTTTCAGGATTCATTTGAGCAGAGGCAGGCACAAGGAGATGATGGGGAAGCTATGAAACAAATCCAGGGGCAGGATGTGTCCACCATATTCCAGACTCTCGTATCATCTCTCATTCCAAGGATTAAAAATGAGATCTCTGTGCTTCTTGATCTATTACATAAATCAGGGATTCTCATGTCTGAAGTGTCTGCAGTCAGAAGCCTTGTCCAAGGTATTGGTCCACTTTTGTCAGAATTTGTAAAGTCCATCAAGTCGTCGAGAGGGCTAGCTTGTCTGGATATTACTGGCAGCCTGCAGAGCTGTTTATTGAGACTTCCACCAGAATCCCCTCATATGTCTGTTCTCCACACCATGATTGCTGGAGTGCTTGAAGATTGCAGAAAATACTGGGGGGCATTTCGTCTTGAAATTGAAAAGGCCATTAAAAGGTTTGATTCACGCTCTGGAACCGTCAACAGTCTCCATATATTACCATTTGTGGTGCATTTTGAGTATATAGCACAAAAAATCGAGGCAATTGTTGCTGAGTGGACGGCTAAAGATGGCACACGGTCCCCTCCTCTTCAAAATGCCAAAGGACAAAAAGATGAATGGGGTAGCATGCCTGGGACTCTGCTTCGATATATGGCAGATGAACTGTATCAGTCGATCTTACCTACTATTTTCAAGGCCATAGAAGCGTCTGCTCTTGAGCACGACAAGTATAAAGAGCGTATTAGGTTGGAAAATTATGCATTTTTGAGAATTAGTCTTCAGTCCTTACCCATCAAGTCATCCGATATATTGAACGAGTACTGTAGTGCTTCAGCTGATGGTAGAAGTCAATCTCTCAAATCATACGTGGCGCAGATCATGTCCAATTCTGATCTCAAGGTATTCCTTCTGCCAGATGCATGTTTGAAAATCACCCAGACCTTCAATAGTGGTGCAACATTCGAAGAGGCATTGACTCGAATGATCCATAAGCTACGGAAGGATGTTGGAGACACATCATTTCTTGTCAAAGTCGTCTGGGAACGTGTAGATGCAAAGATCTTGCAGTCTCTCGAGAATGCAGAAGGATCAGAATTTGAGATTATTGAAGCTGAGATCAGACCAACCCTTGCCAAATTTAGATCAGATCTGATGCATGACTCATGACAATCATTTAATTCACAAAATTTAAATTAATGATTAATGGATGAAATACTAGATCCCCGATAATAATGAGTTGAATCACCTAACATTGCTTCCTGGCAGTCCACATGTGTCTGACATGTGAGTTTTTCGACAGGGCCTCAACAAACTCTTCGTATCCTCCCGATGGGATTCAACTTGGAAAAGTGAAAGGATTTGGTAACGCCAATCAAGTATTTGAAGTTACTTGGGAATCTCTGGGCGATCCTCTTCTCTTGGTAGCTCGTTGCTCCAAAAGGCAAAAGGAAGAGTCCTTACTTGATTCAAGACTGGCGTTACTCGAAGAGGAGATGTGGAGCAGAAGAGGCTACCAGATCCAAAGAGATGATTTGGTTGCAGATCATATCACATATGTGTCAGAGATTCTTGCTCCAGGGATTGGCTTGCACTATCTTCCCCTTATGGTATGTTGATGATGTCTACCTTGAATGTTCCAACATGGTTGGATGATTTCAAGTCATTTGTTTCTTTCTGCAGATGCCTACAACAAATATCAAAAGATTTTTATCAAAGGAGAAGAGGACTATTCTCATGCCAGATGCGACAGCATTGATGGGAATGCCTCTTCAAAAATCAGTATGCCTGGAAATTAAGCCAAAGTTTGGAAGCATACTTTGTTGTGACACAATTCAGGACCCAAGACAGAGACATTTGAAACACAGCAAATCTCGATACAGTCTACATCAAACCCTGAAGCTACAGCAGGGGTTGATAGAAGCAAAGAGTGAATATGAACCCTTGGATCTTTTCTCCAGAGATGCCGCACGAATGCACCAAGCTATTGTAGCACTCTTGCAAAATCCTCAAAATAATCTCAAGGCATTTATCGGCGGAGAACATCTAACTTGTCACCATACTATGTCTCATAAAGTCTGTGAGATATTGTTTGGGGAGAATGCCCAAGAGGCAACAGACATGATTGCCTCTCTCGTTTCAAGTATCCTTTGGCAGGAGAGTGTTCTGGAACATATTTTGGCCGTACAAAACAAATGCTCCTATGACGTGCAGGCGGTAGAAAAAATGCTAGAACATCTCATACAAAATTCGAGTACAATATCAGATGAGGAACGCAATAGGATACTGTGTATACTTGCAGAGTATTGTGAATCTGCAACAGCCAAGGACTGCTCCATCATGATAACCATGGCCAGGGATGATGGTGCAGAAGGCAAGCTCCAGGATTCTACAAGACCATGTGAACATGGTGCTATATCACTGCCAGGAAGGGCAGGGGCAGCATGTCGGTACAGGATTACAGTCGTTGATTTGGATAGAAAAAGTTTAGCAAAAATTAAGTCTCATGCAAATCTTGATAGACTCATCATGGACTCGAATACAATACATAATGATATACAGTGAATACATACTGAACTAAGATATTTATTCTGTGCGTTTCTCAACGTGTAGGCAATAAAAACTCGCCTGCGGTGCAATCTGAGAGACATTGATTTCCATTGTGTTCCTATGCTGAACAGCCCCTCCATCGACTTCTACCAATATAGCTGCTTTCATTTCACTATAACATGGCATACCGTCAATTACGGCATCGATAATAGCGCTTTGCAACGGTAACATGCTGGGATTATATGCAGCAGACTCAATGTATCCACCTGCATACACCCCGCCATCCGAGGTGAGGATGGCAGCCCCTGCAGGACATCCACTGTACGGAGAGTACGCATTTTCACACTCTTTCAATGCTTCAAACGCTGCTTCTACTAGTTTCGTCTCTCCAGCGTCTTCCCATGCTTGAATCTGTCGCTTCGATTCCTCAGTAAAAGACACCTGGTGATGCTGAGCCTGTAGCAGCAAGGGAGTCTCTTTGCTATCTAGTAAATCCGTTGGTTTAAATCTCATGGGCAACAGCTGCCCGAGACTATATGAGCCCCCAAAGAATAAAAATTTGATAGAGTCCGCGCACGCAAGTTCAGAGAAAAATTGGCGACAGTGTCCACATGGTGCGGCGGAGATGGCCAGTTTCTCAATAGCAGTCTCCCCATGATGCAATGCATTCACCAACAGAAACTGCTCCGCATGCACAGAGTTATACAAAGGCAACTTTGCAAACTCCAGATTACATCCTACATATAATGCCCCGCTTCCACCAATCCCAGCAGCTCCAACATGAAATGAAGAGATTGGAGGACGTGCCAAGGCAGATGCAGGAGTTATCAGTGCTCTCAATAGGTCATCCGTATTAATACCAAATTCCTCCTTCAGCTCCTCTACTCGAGCAGCGGGAAGCACAAATGATCCATCTAAACCTATGGAAAGATCTCTTTTCCCACTCGTCGTTGCATCTGCCTCTGTAGATCGAGATGAATGGCTAAGATCAACTGTCACCGAGTCCCTCGTCTGTTTCAGCACAGCGCTCTTGCTTGACTGACCATCCCCACTGCACAGAACACCATGGTATACATCGTGACTGTAATGTCGACAAGAGTTCACCGATCTCTATATCTGATGCACCCAATCAACCAAGAAAGGTATCCCAAACTTTGAAGATAGGGTCAAACTGATACGAAATTGGTTCAGAGAATGCCAAATAACATTGATCGCTAATTCGATTGCTGTATTATTTATTATTCATACCAGTAAAGTGATATCCTGCGTTTCTGTGAGGCAAATAGTCTCTCACGTCCAGAGAACGTTTTCTGTGGAAATGGCAGTGAAAGACCTACCATCCCACGATGCTGATCCTGTGATTGATTTACAAGAAATTTAAACAAAAGTAACATATGGTTCGTATGGGTGGTTGTCATTGGTATCATAAAATCGTTGGGATATGCCCAAATTTGAAATTTTTTCATCAACCAACCTATGGGGAAGATGTTGACGATTTGGTAATCATATTTCGTAATCGAAGAAGAAGAGCTGGATTCGACCCAATGGCATCTTCCAATCCTTCAATAAGGCCTTCGGTTCCTTCATTCGTACTCGTCAATGCCGTGACAAGGTTTGTGGCTGACCTGTGGCGTATACTCCTAAGCTCAAGGGATATGCGAGCGGATCCAGTTGGTCCCTCTACCCATTCCATGAACTTCTCATCATTTTCCCACTGTTCCAAAGATTCTTTCTTGGAAAGAACATTAGATGTGATGAGATTGATCATCGTGTCATTTGATTCTTTCCTAGGACTTGTTAGGAACCAGTCCCTGATCATTGATGAGGCTTCATCGCGAGTGATGGACTCGTCAGCGGATTGGACGTGTCTGCATAATGCTTGCTCAGCGAGCCTCCTCCTTAAGCGCAATGCAAAGAACCTTCTGGAATCTTCCCAAGGAACGATTCCTCTGATGACTTTCTTAGCAAGCATTCGCACTGGGGTGTCATGCATTGCTGCAAATGATTGCGCAATGCTTGTGTAAATTGGAAGCAACTTTGTTTCTCTCGCCCTGACGAGACCATGGTCAGCTCCATTCTCAGCAACAAGTCTTTGAATCTCTGGATCAATTCTGTGCATTGTCTTGATGAGCTCTCGTTCTCTGAATTTGATCTCAACCATTCCTTCAGGCTCCAACACGCCTCCTTTTCCTGTGGTGTCTGCATAGCTTTCAATGTGGTCTGGGTTTATCTGAGAGTCAATGACTACCCACGCTCCACCACGAAGCTCGCACCCTGGTGGAATATACATGAATACCGGATGGCGATACGACCTGAGATTTTCAACAATCAGTGATCCAGCCTGAAGGACACCCTCAAACAGATCTCTCTGGCCACCACTGAAACCTCTCCAGTTGGCCATGACAAAGAGAGGAAGACCTTCCAAGTCAAACTCTTCCATGGCATGTGCCGTTTTCAGAGCAGAGTCTGGGAACCATACTTGACCAGCCTGAGGAATTGTCTTCTCAGACGAGTCTGGCATTCCAGGATCTGCAGGTATGTCGAGCATGACTGTATCAACCTCCACAGCAATAACTCCACAGGGAACTCCACCAAGGCGAGCCCTTCCTGTGACTACTGTCCTCGCCCATCCAGGCTGTGATTCAAGCCAAGATCCTTTATCAAACATTCCAGAAACCCATTGCCCTTCGGTTGTGAATCCCTCTATAGCAAACCTTGGATTCAGTTTCTCTCCATCAGCAGGCTTGTATGCAACCTTTCTTGAAACATCATCAGATGTTAAAATTCTTGGGACTTGTTCTCCAGTTCTTGATGGGATGTATGAGATCCACTCAAGCACCCGTGTGACTCCCTCCAGATCGTCATGGACAATATGATGGGAGACGCCATTGGTGCCCATAATCTTTGGTCCTCCCAACTGCATGTGACTTGTGTAGACCTCCCTACCAAGAAGTTTGTTCAATGCCGCAAATCCAGTAAGTATGATTGGCTGATCCTTTCTCTGAATGCATCTGCGTCCAAGTCGAGCAAGGTAAGCACCAATTCCTACAGTGCGACCACTCACAAGTGTCAAGGTAAATCCTTCTTTGAATGCCTTGGAGTACACACCAGCAATGGCTCCACTGCCACTCAGACACTCCACTCCCAGACCATCTTCCATTCCAATAATATCTGTAAGCTTGTAGCGCTCCTCTCCATTCTCGACAATGCATTCTGATTTGAAGGGCATTGTGTCAGTTTCAGCTGAGCTTGATAAGATGGATTCATGGTCCTCCTTTGAGAGATAGATATATTTGAAGCCTTTCGTGGGATCTTCATCATTTACCCAAGCGATTTTAATGCATTGCTTGAGCTCATTTGCAAGCCCAACCCGTGCTCCACTGTTTGCTGCGAGGTACACCACTGGCAAACGATTTTCGAGTGCAAACTCAGTCGCTGCACGGAACATAGCATCTTCCTCAGGGCCAAAGGCTCCAAATGAGTGCGTGATATCGTTGGCGATTGTGACAACTTGTCTACCCATAGGGTACTCTGGAGTACGCAATGTCATCAACCAAGCAACAACACCAACCTTGTTGAGATTTGGAGGGCGTTTGACTGGGACAAGAGGACTTGACGCCCTGAAAGAAAGATCCCAACCTTGATCAGGTACCAATTCTTCTGCTTCTACGAGCCTTGAGGAAGGTGCAACAGCGTCTGGCTCGCCTGCAGAAGCCCTACGGGCCCAAAGCTGCATAAGAGCATGCTCAAACACAGCAGGGAAATCATAGCAATATGTGGTCTTGTGCCTCCTTGCAGTCATCTGCTTCAACTGAAGAGTTTCCAATGGTGCGTATGGTGCGTCAACTGATACGTTGTCCATCGAGCAGTTTCCAACAACGCCCTTGTATATCACAGAGGCACCATCATTATACTCTCTGTAAATGTCAACACAATGCTCTCCACTCTCATGACCAGATGGCACAGAGACAATGATTCTCCAAGGTGTCTTCCCGGTAGTCAAGATGCGTAATTCCCATTGCGCTACAGAAGATGCTCTGAGACGAGTGATGCATTTGGCTGTGCACGAGGCCGCTGCTGCCCGCAATGCCAGTGCTACCTTCATCTGATCTTTATCATCACCAATAGCGATTGGCGAGATCACATTCATGAAAATATGGGACCAGTCTGCCTTGGATGCGCTCTTTCCAATGTAAGAAGCTCTTTCAAGCTCCGTTAATGCTGACTGCATAGAATCCTCGACCTCTCGCATTGCAGCTGTGGCTGCAGCGGCTGAGTTGCCATTGTATGTTGCTGAGAGCAGGTCAGGCCTTCCCATTTGTCTGATAACTCCTCTCACAAACACTCGCTTCAATGGCAACATTCTTGCTTTTTGCTCATTGACAGCAAATAAGTTCCACTGCCTGTTGCGTGAGGAAGTGTAAAATACTTCTTGGAAGGATGATAACCTATTCATCTCCAAGGAATCAGCTGTTGGAGGCTCAAGGAATTTGGCTACACCAGAAATTTTGAAAATGCCTTCATCCTCGCAATAATACATCACACTTCGCTCAGGGGCTAATTTATCTCCTGAGCACAGCGATGAGATAGAGCTATAACCAGCACTGTATATTGCAACTGCCATTGAGTTTACTTTCTCGGTGAATTCATTTTGGTCAACTTGTTCTCCACCAACGATAATTATATGAAGATTTCCCTTGCCTACATCACTTTTAAGGCCTGAAGAAACATTTGAATTTGAAAGCGCAGCAATTGCTTCCCGAATCATGCCCAAATTTTCAACCATGATTGCACCTCCGATGCATTCCTTGACCATGCTCTTTGAAGTTTGTTTCTCAAATGCCCAAGATGCCATCATCAAACCCTCTCTGAAAGTATCGATTTGTGGCTCTATCACAATATTTGGATGATAAATGCGCTTCAAATATGTGGAAAGTGCTCTAGAAGATAAGGCTGTGTCATGCTTCTCCAAGAGCAGAGAGGCAATAGCGTCCTCAACTGCTGCGGGTGCCATAACAAGCATGCGAATACGATCCTCAATCTGGTCTCCTCTCATGGATGGAGAGCCTTTAATATCACTAATACCAGCAAAAAGGCCCTCGCTGAGAGTAAGACGCCTGTTTCCTGAACTGATTCCCATCACTTCAGAGTCATTCATGGCTTGATCAAAAGCAAGCTTCTCTCCAGATAAAGCTTGTTTCACTACCTTGGTCAGCTCTCCAAGAAGGGAAAGCTCCAGCAAATTTTGAGACAAGATAACGAGAGAATTTGTATTTTTGTCCCTGAAAGATGCAAGTCGTCTCAGCTCATGCCTATACTGGTCTGGAGATTTCTTGACAAATGTCTGAAGAAGTGCCTTGACGAGCTCGGTCTTCAATTTGATACCATTATGAGAAACAACCAATGATATCACGGATTGCAAATCGCTCGAGTTTGTTTTTCTCATCGCATCGATGATCTCTTGCTCTGTGATACCCTCTCCTGTCTGGAACTGCTCCTCCACTGACAAATATTTGGAGAGCAAATCTTTCACAATGTTTTCGCAAAAGGCCTCGTCACCATGAATGTGATTTCTAGCAACCTCAAGGAGTGGCTCAAGGAGTTGCTCCATCATCACTTTGTCTTCCTGGGCAGTCTTGACGATCTCACTCTCCAACACTAAGATCAAACTCTCCATGCAAGACCTTGTCATTGCACAAAGGTCGGCATGGGCCGCACCAGACTTCATTCCTGTATCCAAATCTGACGCAAAGACATTAACAATGGATTGCAACTGATTGACAAGATCATTAGGCAGGCGACTCGACACGATACCATATGCCTCATCCCATTGAAGCAAAGGCAATGTGGGGTCACTTGTGGTTGCTTGAATTGCTGCCACTGTGGTGTCAACTGGATTACTGAATCCATCAAGAATATTATTTGCATCCTCAATAGCCTCCATGAATCTTTTTTGAACAGTATCAGCCTTGACAACGGGGGCTCCAATCTCTGGCCACTGCCCTGTATACGGAATGGCAGTTCTCACTGATGCAGGATCATCCAATTTCAAGCGGGCGATAAGGCATCCAGGAGTCAAGACCGATCCCTCTGGAATTTCAAATGAGATAATACCTGCTGATGGTGTGCTAACTTCCATAACCATTTTCATCACCTCAATTTCAGCATAAGGTGCATTGGCCTGGATATGAGAGCCATCCTCCACCAGGTATCTGATCAACTTTCCTGTGGTCAGACACTTGAGCTGCGATGGATCATTTTCACTCGAGAGAAGGCATGTACTTGTACCAATGAGCAACCTTGTTCCACTTGGCTCCTCTTCTGCATGGACCACATGAGATGCGCCATCAAGCTGAATAAGGAGTCCACCATCATTCAGCTCTCTAGCCACCACGTCAATTGATGTGCCATTCAACTTCATAGACAGATGCTGAGGACCTGTGCGAGATACCTCGACGGAAAACTTCTCGTCATCCACAACAAAGGACTCCAAAGAAGAATTCATGGAAATTCTTGCTGGTGGCAATTGCCCCTTCTCCAGATAACCGAGGTATTCTACCTGCTTCTCATTAAAGTGATGCATAGCTCGCACGGCTGCACCACACACAACAGAAAGATGCCAAGGTGGGCTCTCTGTTGTCTTTTGATCAGCAATCCTCTTGTCAAGCCATCCAGTGTCGTGTCTGTCCCCAACAAAGTCATCAGTCTGAATCAAGTCACAAACGTAGTCAGAATTTGTTCTTATCTCACCACGGATTTTCAATTCTTTCAACGCAACAACCATTGCACGTATGGCTGAGGTCCTGTTCTCCCCTTTTGCAAACAAATGACCAAACTGTGAATCAGAAAATTCATGAACCGAGCCTCCTCCCTTCACAGAGAAGTAACCCCATACATCTGGTGTACTCTTGAAGGAGATTTCCTCGACACGTCCAGCTGTTGGCTTGAATCCATCATTTGCATTTTCTGCCGTGATACGGACAGCTATGACATGACCTGATGGTGGAGCACGTGCTGAAATGTTCTCAAAGTCAATTGGATCTGTACCTTCAGCATCCTTTCCATACAACCTCCTAATATCTGGGATTGCATGCAATGGAACACCCTGGGCAATGAGCAACTGACATGCAGGGATATTAACTCCAGAGATCCATTCCGTAACAGGATGTTCCACTTGCAGACGAGGATTCAATTCCAAAAAGCAATACTGATCATCCTCCATAGAGTACAAGTATTCAACAGTTGCAGCTCCAACATATTTGACACTCCTGGCGAGTGACCTTGCACACTTTTCCATATCTTTCAGCATGTCTGCACCAGCTACAGTCACAGGACCTTCCTCAACAATCTTTTGGTGACGTCTTTGCACAGAACAATCTCTGCTAAAGACAGAGCACACATTTCCGTGCATATCAGCCAACAACTGCACCTCCAAATGTCTACTTTTCGTTGCAAGCTTCATGGCAAAAATAGGAGATCCTGGGACTTCAGCTTGCACCTGCTTGAATGCATTTGGAACTTCATCCAGATTCTTTACCATGCGAATTCCTTTGCCACCACCTCCCCATGAAGCTTTCAGCATAATCGGTGCATTAATTCTCTCAAAGCAAGCAACAGCTTCAGAAACACTATGAAGACATGCCTGATCATATATATTTTCTGGAATCTCTCCATTCTCACATTCATCATACTGAATTTCCACGCCATCACCACTCCATGACAGGGTAGGAACTCCAGCTGATTGTGCCAGAATAGATGACCCAATCTTGTCTCCCAGAGCAGCCATTGCATACTGATCTGGACCAATAAATCGAATATCCATGGGGGTATTCAAAAGAAGTTCTGGAAGCTCGGGCTTCTCCGAAGCATGACCCCATCCTGGCCATACTGCATCCACCCTGGCCCTTAATGCAAGAGACACAATTAACTGCACATTTGCATAATTATTGACATTGCGACCACCTGGAACCTCTATGAATTGATCTGCAAGTCTGATATGCTCAGCATCAGCCATCATATCTTCCGGAGTCGCCATGGCAATCAGGTTGACCACTCCTTCATCCCCAAATCTCTTAAAGGCCCAATTCCTCACAGATCTCATAAACTTCACCGCGCCCAAGCCATTATTCGCTACGAGAACCGAATGTACAGGCTTGTCACCTCCCATAGTCTTCACCATGTCATTCAAAGCTTCATACGCCTGAGGATTACTATGTTTTGGCACCCCAGCGTCCCCAATGGACGAATCCAAAGGCAACGTATTGTATGACAATGACATTGCCAATTTATGGCTCCCTTGCTGCGCCATTGTATCTTTCACTTGAACTGTAGCGTTCACAGTTCCTGTTGTAGTATCACCAGATGTATCACCAACAGATTGACCCACCATATCTTTTCGTGTACTCTCACTTGAAGAGACAACCTTGCACTCCTCCTTCGTACACAAGGTGAGCACTTTTTTCACCAATCCCGCAATTGTAGACGCTATTTTAATAGTATAGTAGAATGTAGTATAGCAAATCAAGCAATCAAACCTACTATGATACTTCTCGACGTGTCATGAACAGTCAAACAGAGAGTGAATGTATCAGTTCTACTGTTCCAAATCCTTACAACGTCACAGATGTCTCCAATGAATATCAAGTATTAATTAAACAAATATCTACAACCTCCAATAACTCATAAAGTCATCCCATCAACCAACTGATCATTTTGTTCGAGGCACCTAGGTGTCGCACTTTTATCTTTTTTTTTACTTCCATTTACTTTTTTTCATCTTCGTGCCTTTTTTGAAAAACCACTCAAATGATTATCCATATTATAACCACGAAACACATGATATAGAAATCTATAGATCATCGCAGGAATGCGATCAATGGAGAGGGACGAGTTCATTAAACGTGCCGTGGAGGCTTTGAAAGAGGTTGTTGAGAGTTTGGACGACACTGGGAGGGGAACCAAGTCACTCGTGAATGATGGAGACGACATACGACATGCAGATATATATCAAAAGCTAATGTATGATTACCCGGACGTGAATGAGGCGGAATTGAAGGCATTGGTCGTATATGTGTCAAGGTATAGCACTGGGAGTGGTCCCCAGGACCACAGACAAGGGTCAGCATACCTCATAGAAGAGATGTTTGGGAGCCATGTGGCGCATGATGAGGATCCAATGTTGCGAAGAAAAGCACTGACGGTTGTCGAGAATCTGCAACGTGGGGCAATGTCATGTTCTGGAGTGTGGCAAGAACTCTATGGTCTTCATGCATTTTCATTACTTTCGAGGGATTGTGGAGGAGAGAGTCGCCGCATCGTGTCGTACGAAGACTTATTTGGAAAGGAAGGGTGTCATGTGAGGGACATTGCATTGGACGAAGAGGGTGCATGGACATCTGGAAGGTTGGTGACTGCATTACAGGGGTGCATCAGCCACATGTCCTTATCAACGTGTGAGGCAGACATAGAGTGTCGAATGGATATATTATTTGAATTGCTTAAACACACCATGGTGCAGAGCATTGATCGTGGACACATGATTGTTGTTCATGCAATCTATGAAGGACTGTTGGGGTGTGTGGAAGGACTGCAAGGCTATCTGCAGAGCATGATTCGGTGTAGAATATCATGTATGACGGCTGCATTAATAATGGAGTGTGGTATGGATGTAGAATTAAAGCATGGGCATGTACAGAGCATTCTGATGGATGTATTGGCTCCAGAGAGGGACAGTAGGAGAGGAAAGGAGGATGAGGGTGTGTTGGTTGTAGCAGGTGCTGTGTGTATCGAGTACCTTGTGCGTTATGGTATTCGACATGGAGGGATGAAATCGTGGAAGAGTAGGTTTGAAAATGGGATGATTCGATCTGGGATGTACAATGCATGTATACAAGAATTCATAAGGCTAACAAAACAGGAGGAACCGTCACTAGGGGAACTCTCCACAATGTCAAGAGCACTCGTATTGACTGCATCGTATTCGGAAGATTTGAGATCGTGGGGAGTACGAGTCCCAGGGTACTCTGATGCATGGCATCGATATACACATGCATCACCAGTAGTTGGTGTAGCATGGAAGGTTGTTTCATCAACTCCAGGAAGTGACAGACACATGCTCGTTTTGGAACAATTTTTTATTGAATCATCAGAGTATAGCCAATTCCTTCCTTCGAGGGAGGACTGCAAGGATTCGTTGGAAGAAGAGGAGAAATGGGCACATCTACTGAACGAACACCTGTCGACCCTTGTTCTAATAACAACAGCGTTGCGTAGTGCGATTGATAGTTCCGATAGTACGAGAAGAAATGAAATCATATCAAGAATAGACAAAGAGCGTGATGCGGTACATGGTAGAATAGCGAGGCTGTCCCATGCAGATGATCCTCTTCGATTGATAGAACAAGCAGACACAAAAGAGCATGAGCAACCAAGGCAACCATCTCTCCTACTGATACGATCGTATCGCGAGTGTGATGGATTGCTGAAAAGTCTCTCGTTTTCTCTCAAAGACTCTACGGTGTATACGTCAACAAAACATGACTGATGTTTGAACATATTCATAGCAAATTTTGGAACAAAATGTAATCGTGCCTTTAAAGGTCCAAATTTGGATGAAACCATATACCATCCTCTGGATAAGCGAGGATTCTCCGGATGAGGAGGAACGAAATCGGCAGGGGAGACGAATCTGATCAAAATCGGAGCATCTATACGACGGTCTTCCTTACAAAATAAAGAATTATCATCTTCCACACATCTAACTTCACACACAACGTAGAAATGGCCTGCAACGCAATGTGCTTGTCTCGCCCTGTGGCAGCCCGCAAGGCAATGGCTGGAACAACTGGTACGTAGCTTGGTGAAGGAGGATCGTGTTACCGTTAAATCATATCAGACAGGGATGAATTTCTTATATGTCACCCCAGGAATAGTCGATAGTATTCAGATACCCTACAATCATTCCACTCGGAGCCAAGTCTCCCCATCGATCGGGGTCGTCTTTGATGTCCCTGTCTGACATGGTTTTCTGGGTTGAATGTGAATCTAGACTGTCCTATTTTCATTGGATTGGCAATATATATGTGAATCGTGATACTATGAGGCTCACAGAGCCTCTGAGCTTTGCTTCGAGTGGACGGATAGAGGATAACACTGAACATTTTGTATCTTGCAGTTTCCTCCAAGAGAACCACCCGTGTGGCCCCAGTTGCCCGCCCAGTGATGGCTAGGTACGTTACATAGTCTTCATGGACTTGTTTATAATTATTGTGGGGTGGCAAGGAGGACATGCAAGGCATCCTCCAAAGCCCTCTTTGAAATAGAGAGATAACGTCGGTCCAACCATTGCGTTGATGGGATGGTTAGATCATCCATTGCCGTTGGTGGAAGACGTTTCTTTATTCAACTCAATAAAAGTGGAAACGAGTCTGATGACGTGTATGCTACAGTTGCTCACCCTATACTCTACATATGTTCTACAGTGCCGTTGAGAAGAAGGATGTGGAAAAGGTCATGGCTGGAGTGACTGTCGGAGTTGGAGCCATGATGGCCCACCCATTGGTTGCCGAGGCTGCCGTAACTCCATCTTTGAAGAACCTCTTGAACTCTGTCGTTGCTGGAGGATTGGTGCTCGGTACCATCGCTCTTGCAATCTCTACTGTTTCCTCTTTCGATCCAGTGAACCGCAAGTAAGCTAATTGTAGAACAGATTGGAGGATGGACACCACAAGAGGTATGTCACCCACTCTTGTTCCTTAAGATGAATATATTTGCACAAACGAGGGGTGTGTCTAGGATCGGAATGTCATGTTGAGACGTTTGATCACGTTTTCACTCTACCTGATATCGAATACTGTAACATCTCTCTTACAAAACGAGAAAGTTTCCTCCCAACAACAAGCTTGTTGTGCCCTTGAGAATAGAAAAGACCTGACCAGGTCTTTTGATGGCTGCACCACTACTACACTCGATCTTAAGTAGTACGGGCGCATGCATACCACATTGTCGTTAATTTTACGTCAAACATAATTGTGAATGAGAAAAGCATCCGCACAGCAGATTTGTCGACGGGGACTGCAACTCGTGGTGTCTCCGCAAATCCTAAAGGCAGAATCCCGGATCCAGAGAGGCTTGGGTTCCAGATTTTGTGTACGTGATGCATTGATGAATGTTATTTATATCCATCGCACTCTTATTACAATCAATTCTGTGATTGATGACTACAGACGAGACGATTGGCAACCAACGAGAGCATGCTCGGAGACATCGAACAAGCACCGCCTGATTTGGTCCTTGGGATCACTGAAGCATTCAAAGCGGACACTGATCCAAACAAGCTGAACTTGGGAGTCGGAGCGTACAGAACAGAGGATTTGCAGCCATATGTTTTGAACGTGGTTCGTACTGCAGAGGAGCGAATGCTCCAGGCCAATGAAAATAAGGAATACCTGCCAATTGAAGGATTGCAAGGATTCCGTACTGCCACTGTCGATCTCTTACTTGGCAAAGATTCTAAAGCCGTCAAGGAAAATCGCGTGGCTACTCTTCAGGCGTTGTCAGGTACTGGGTCCTTGGCAGTTGCTGCACAGTTTATTCACCAATTCTTGCCTGGAAAGACTGTGTACATCTCCAACCCAACGTGGCCAAACCACAAAAATATATTTGCATTGGCTGGAGTTCCATGGGATACCTACAGATACTTCAAACCAGAAACGATTGGTCTGGATTTTGAAGGAATGGTTGAGGATATTGAAAAGGCACCAGAAGGCTCCATCATTCTCTTGCACGGCTGCGCCCACAATCCAACCGGTATTGATCCTACCAAGGATCAATGGGCTACTATTGCCGATATTATTGAGAAGAAGGGACATCTTGCCTTTTTCGATGTTGCATACCAAGGATTTGCTTCTGGAAGTCTGGTTGAGGATGCATACGCCCCACGTTACTTTGAGTCCCGTGGCCTTGAATTCCTCGTCGCACAATCCTATAGCAAAAATCTTGGTCTTTATGGTGAGCGTGTGGGAGCGTTGAATGTTATCACCAAGGATAGTGAGACGGCAGGAAAAGTGTTGAGTCAACTTAAAAGACTGGCTCGTGCTATTTGGAGCAACCCACCTGTTCATGGTGCCCGTATTGTATCAGAGGTTGTCGGTAATCCTGATTTGTTTAAAGAATGGGAAGGAGAGATGGAGCTCATGTCTGGACGTATCAAGAATGTTAGAAAAGTGCTCCGTGAGAAATTGGAGGCATTGAATCCAGATAGAGACTGGAGCTTCATCACATCCCAGATCGGAATGTTCACCTACACCGGATGTACCGTCCCACAGGTTGAAAACATGACGAAAAAGTGGCATGTATATATGACCAAGGATGGTAGAATCTCTCTTGCTGGATTGAGTGTTGCCAAGTGTGATTGGCTTGCAGAAGCCATTGATGACTCTGTTCGCAATTACTAAAACAACTGCAGATACAACAACTAGTACAACATTGTATGAGAGTGATATCTGTCTGTATATACAGATCTCCCAGGAGATATATATGTAAGATTTATCTTTATAGATCCCTCATCCTCATGAGGATGCAATTACTTGGACAGCAAAGTGTCCCAAAATCTCTTCAAATCTCACCCACAACTGATACATTGTGATAGTATCATCAAAATAGAAATCAATACCAGTCCCGATCTTCATCAACATAGAAAATGTCGCTGTTCGTCACAGCATCGTGTCTGTCGAGAGCAGCTGCACGTCATGTCTGTCGCGGACATACCACTCCATTGATGTCTACTTCACGGCATACGTATATAATTACTAAAACAAATCATCCTATACTCATCCAAAGATCCAATGGTCGTCTGTATGCAGCACAAGCACCAGTTGAAGCCACTCCCAAGATATCTGGTCAAGAAGAGGACACTGGCTATAGAGCATATATTGATTTCAAGTTTGTTCGAGATAACCTGGATCTGATCAAACAGAACTGTGCTGATAGATTAGTCAAGGCAGATCCTGGTCAAGTGGTGTCATTGTACGATGAATTTGTTCAATTGACTCAAGAAGCAGATGTTGTGAGGGCTGCTCGGAATGAGAATAGTTCTGCCATGAAACAAAAGCTAGGGGACGAGGAACGGCAGGCGTTGATTGCTAAAGGAAAGGATTTAAAAAATGAATTAGATAGTATTGATGAAAAGTTGAATGCGATAGAATCGGCATTGCAGGTGGAAGGAAAGAGGCTTCCAAATTTGACTCATCCTGATGTTCCAGTTGGTGCAGAAGAACATGCAACTGTGTTGAAAGAAGTAGGTACAAAGCACTCGTTTGGTTTTGAACCGAAAGATCACGTGACTCTTGGAGAAAATCTCGGTATATTAGACTTTGATACGGGGTCTACTGTGAGTGGGACAAAGTTTTATTATCTGAGAAAGCAAGCAGCATTGTTGGAACTTGCCCTTGTCCAATATGCCATGCAAAAGATATACCAAAAAGGATTCGAGCCCATGATTACTCCTGATCTCGTCCGTAGTTCCGTCATGGAAAAGTGTGGATTCCAGCCTCGTGGAGAAGGGACACAGGTTTACAGTATAGCCGAATCCCAATTATGTCTGACTGGAACAGCAGAGATTCCTCTGGGTGGTGTCTTTATGGACCAGATTCTCTCGGAACAGGAGCTCCCACGCAAGGTCGCGGCATTCGGTAGATGTTTTAGAACAGAAGCTGGTGCTGCCGGTGCTGCTGGAAAAGGATTATATAGGGTTCATCAATTCAGCAAGGTGGAAATGTTTGTCATCTGCACCCCAGAGCAGAGTGAACAGTTGCACCAGGAACTCATGGACATTGAAGTGGAGATGTTTGAAGAACTTGGTCTTCATTTCAAAGTATTAGACATGCCTTCAGGAGATCTAGGAGCACCAGCATACAGAAAATATGATGTTGAAGCATGGATGCCAGGATTGCAAAGATATGGTGAAATCAGCTCTGCAAGTAACTGTACAGACTACCAGAGCAGACGCCTCAACATTCGATACAGGCCAGTATCTAGTGATGGAGATGGTGCGTCAACAGCACAAGAGAAGAAGAAGAAGAAGAAGAATAAAAAGGTTCCTACACAGTTTGTTCATACTCTGAATGCAACAGCATGTGCTGTTCCTAGAATGATTGTAGCCATTCTTGAGAGCAACCAACAAGAGGATGGCACCATTATTATTCCAGAGGTTCTACGACCATTTATGCTCGGTATTGACCGTATCTCGCCTTGATGATATTATTTCTTTTCTGTGATTTACAACCAAACAAAAAACATGCATGTATCGATGCATCTCTCGACTGGTACATGATTCACATGACATGAAAATGTCAAAAAATGAAAGTCACATCTTGACACGAGTATGACACAGTCGTACAGCCTGAAAGTAGTTAGTTCATCATGGAACTCAGTCGTAAATCAAAGTTTGCAATTGCCATAGTTGTCAGAAACATAATCTTTGTCGTGGTGTCATTTTCCTGTGGAGTTGCAGTTGGTACGTTGTTCAAACCGTAAATTGAAGTTACTAGATACCTGTCGAATATATCTTATATCTACAGGAGCTTTATATGGAGGGAAACTTGCAGTGTCTCTCGTTCTTGGGGTTGTCACCCTGGTGGCGTTACTTCGGTTTGACATATATCCCTCGATGAAACGTATGTCTGACGTTTCAAGACGACATGTCAAAGATCATTATCGATATCTTACCTCTGAACCGTCGCCATCTGGAGAAGCAACTCCCACAAAGTCTGGAAAGAAGGGTAGGTTGCCAAAGGGTATCCAAGATGCTGTTGAAAAGGATGCATGGAGAAAGGATGTGGATTCAGAGGTTGTTGCGAATGCGTGGTTTTCGTTTGCTGGACATATTGTTCAGGAATTTATCTATGATACGTGGTACTCTCATCTTACTCCGGATACTGAATTTCCAGCTGAAGTGAGAGGATTGTTTAATGCGGCATTTGGGAGGTTGGCAAAGAGGGCAAAAAAGGTGACATTCAAGGTACTAATTGCACAGTTCCTGGAAATGTTTGTGGAACAGATTGAAATATACAGGGATGCAAGGGAAGAGGTTCGGTTTTATGTGGATGGTCGTCCTGATGGATACTCTGATGACCTGCATGAAAAGATGATTCGGATGCAGTTGCAAAAGGACTGTAATTTGCATCCTAGTATGAGAACTCCTCAAGGACATTATCAAGTGCTTCAAAAGATGGCGGATTCTGCGATATCGTATTTAGATCCTGTGTATGCGGATAAGGTTCTATCAAGGGTTGTTGCAAGAGAGTTGCTGGCTGGTTTTGTGTTTCGGAAGATTCTTCAGCTCTGTACCCCATACAAGATTCAGAAATTGGTTGTCGGGTTGATGGAGGGGGACTTTGTACAGGAAGGACCTGATATTGCTCGTCCGTCTTCTGACCTGAGAGGTGTGTGGCGGCAAGCTATAAAAGTAGAGCAGTTTGTTGCAGCAGAGAGCAAGTATATCAGTCAGGTGCAAGGACATGCTGACCACGTTCCTGTGTCGCAAGGAGAGCAACATCATGTTCGAAGGACTGAGAAACCGATTCCTGAAAAGCATGCGACATTCAAATGTAAATTCAAAGGGAAACCTGTCTGTCAGGTTGTGACGGCAGAAATTGTCAATGCTCATGGGGCATTCACTGCGAGGGAGTTTGTGGTGTATAGCATACGAGTGGGAGATAATCGAGGGGAATGGACGATTTCTAGACGATATAGACATTTTGAACAGCTGCATAGACATATGCGTGGTGTGAAAGGGTATACTATGACCTTACCGCCAAAAAGGTTGTTCTTCCATGATCTTTCACCGTCATATATAGAATCCAGAAGACAGGCCTTGGATGCATATTTACAGAAATTGTTGGATAATCCGGAATTATACTGTCAGGAATTTGTTTGGGAATTTTTTAAAAAAAGGTCGGAGAGGTTTACTGTAGAAACCAATGCGGATTCTATTCCTGCAATGGTGAAACATGGAGTAGGTGCTGTTGTTGGGGTGACGAGGGATGCAACGCATACTGTGGGAAAAGGTGCACGGCAGGGTATCTCGTCTGCAGCGGAAATGATATCTGCTGGGAGAAAGATAATACTGAACAAGAATGTGCAACAGAAGGAGGAGGCTCCGATCTCAGGTACATGTAAAGATGATGGATCACATGTTGAGGAACAACAGGAATCCACACAAGGAGACGAAGAAGAAATAGAAGAACAGCAGCAAGACAACGAACGGCAAGAAGAAGAGGAAACAGCACCAAGCGAACGCTCAAGTATATCTTCGGATGGTGAGCATGCGCCGGAGTATTTTGATAGTATCTCTGTGCCACTGTATGATTTCATTGACTGTGTCTTCCGTCTGCAGGACAGGGGATTTTTTAGGAAGCAAGTCTTTATATTGTACAAGCATTTTGTCCAGTTTCTCTTTGGCAGTGGTATTGATGTTGCATTTGATGATGTTGTTGGATATATACGACAAGAATCAGTCATTGCCAAGACTATTGCTCGGTTGCAAGGGCTCTTGTGGCCGGGTGGAACATTTGCAAGGAGCAATGGTCAATCACCCTGTCCTACCATGGAGACGTATTTGGAGCCTTTCCCAAAACCCCCTCGAGACTTTCAAGATATTACCTCCAAGCTACGTGATATACTTTCTTTTGGACCCGCGAGTTCAATTTCAAAGCTTGTTGGGCGTGTAGCATACATTTCTGGTGTTGATGATGTCTGTGATGTGCTCTCATCGCAAACAATGGTCTGTCAGATAGCCTATGGAACTCTTGAGCTCTTGTTGCTCCACTTGTTCCCTGAGGGTGCTGATGAACTTCCAGTGACGTCATTGTAATGTGTATGTATAGTTTAATTTATTACATGTTTCAAATATCAGTCACAAGTCATCATACTGCACAAGGTCTCTCCCTCGAGATTCATCAATATTCATATCACGCGACTGTCTTCTATGCGATTTCTTTACTCCTCCACCTCGCACAGAGGACGCCCCTTTTCCTCTTCCTCTTCCTCGTCCCCTTCCTTTCCCACGACGGCCACCTCCTCCCAATCCAACCCAGAGCCTCCGGGATTTCACCCTCTCTGCAGGCTTGACATCCATCACCGTTGCTATTCGGAATACCAATGGTATGTCACTAGAAGCTTTATGGAAATCTTTCCCCTTATGCCACACATATTGCATTGCCTGTGGATCATCTAGGGACGCACCTGCAGGCAAATCATCAGTTGCCATGGGCACGCCCATGCCAGCCATTGCCCTCTTTGCTGTAGCAGCATCATTAAACACTACATTTGCAGAGCTATCGTTTATCCATTCTATATATTTCGGTCCATAATCAGCGAAATAATTTAATATATCTTTCGTTGAAAGCAAATCAACGCCATAGATGTGCACAACTTCCAACCTTCGCTCTGCTTCGACAGGAGCTTCCTTTCTATCCTCAAACAAGTCAACGTCCATGAGGCCACCATTCTCTTCCCCGGCAGGCTCATCTGTAGGTCCAAAGCGTTCTGCACGTTGCCTTCGCTTTCGTTCATCCTCTGCCACCTCTCCACCAGCCCATTGAATCCCTTGGGTTGGCATATTGAAACGAGCTGCTCTCTGTTGTCGTTTTTCCTCCTCTTCAACTGTAAAGAGGTCAAATCCTGTCGTGAATCCAGCACCAGCCCGTTGCTCAGCAACCACCTGGCTTTTAAACTGATGTTTAAAGTCTCGACGGCTCGAGCTGGGATCTTTATACTCCACCCCGAATTTCTGAGCCCGAAGTCGATGCTTCTCTCGCTCGACATCCAAATCAGGCTGCTCTGGGTGTTGGGCCGGTGGTAAGACTTCAGGATTCATATCAATTTCCATGATTATTATTTTTCTTGCTACGTATATATAATCAATTCAATTTGCGCCTATGGGTGACCAAACAGGGCGTTTTGATGCTGAGAGAACATGTTGGCCTTGATCAGGCGCCTGGACGACCCTGAGGATTCTGAATTATATTACATTATATGACATCTAGAGAGGATTCAAATGCATCGTCAAGGTCTAGCTCGTCGTCATCGTCATCGTCATACTCTTCAGAGTTAATATCTTCCTCCCTCTCTTGATTCTCAACGACAATCTCACGAAGATACTCTCCAAGGTATTGACCACTTGCTGCCGCTGCTTCATTTCCGACAGTAGCAGAGAGTCCTGATTGTTCTCTTTCTTCAGGATAACGGGTCCAAGGTATCGTAGATCGATCCAAATCTTTGATGCCATTGAGATATTTGAGTTTTGCAACAGCGTTTCTGGCCTCTACCCTATCATCAAACCAACCTAGAAGTGTGGTTGTTCCAAAATCCTCGTTCTCTGATCCAGATAAGCCTGGATCATCGAAAAATGTTTCGTTGAGGATATCAATAACCTCATTTGCTCCGGAGAGAACCCCTTCAGCGGGTATATCTGGAAGTGGAGATTGTCCATCCCAATACTCCATATAGTCTATGTGGCCCCTACCAGCAATAATGACAACATCCTTGGGCTTTGCCATACCTACAGCAACTCGTATAGCACTGAATCTATCTTCGATGATATAACGTCCGACTTCTGACTGATATCGAAGAAGCCATGGCTGGAACCACTGAGGAACCCTGTGGGGATCCTGAAGCCAGTTGTGATAAGACCCTGCATGTCTCCCAGTCACTTCTTCTGGCATACCACTAATCATATCATTTATTATTCTATCAGGAGGGCATATTCCAGGAGAATCATTCGTCAAAAATACTGTATCTGCTTTGAAATGAACCAAGCTTCCCATTGCAGCCCTATGGTCGACGGATGAGGATCCCTTGCATCCCATGACCAGTATTGTCTTCCTAGCACCAGCCTCTTTCACTTCATCAATCAGCTTTGATATTTGTGATGGGGTACTGGCAGCATCAACAATTACGGGGAACGGTTGGCCTTCCTCGACGAGCTCTGTTCGTCCGGGAATGATGTCAACTGCTTCTATGCCTGCAACAATGTTGACCAGTTTGATACCCCTGGAAAGTCCTACAGCAACCGCCGCCAACACATTGCTCACGTTGAACTCTCCTAGCAATGGAATTATTATTTCTAATCTTCCTACCGGCGTTCTCACTAGGATTTCAGTCTCCCAAATAGAGGATTTTACCTTCTCTGCATACACATCAGCATCCTTGACCTTGACACCATACGTAAGAACCTGTGCACCCGTGTCTTCTACAAGTCTCTGTAAACTATCTCCATATATATCATCTTTATTTATCACAGCTATCTGTGACGCATCAAGTGACGCGAAACACTCTCCAATCCTCTCCAAATAATCATCAAAATTATCACCATGCTTTATGGCTTTTTCTTCATAGGCATTTGTGAAGACTACAACATTGGGTTTCAAAGCATCTGCCCGACAGTCTCGCAATGAAGAGGGGCAAATCTCAATAATCGCAGACTCTGCTCCTCTGTCTGCACCCCCAGCTAAGACTTTTTGAAGATGCAAGCCATCTGGTGTCGTTAGAGGTATTTCATACTTACCCTTGTATGGGACGATATGAAAAGGCACACTACAATCCCGCGACAACGTCACATCCTCTTCATCTGCGACCCAAATTTCTCCCTCCCGTGTTAATCTATCTTCAGCAAGCGCATATTCAGTGTCTCCTACCATCAATGTCAACTCTTCATTCTCCTCAAAAATACCCCGGGTCAACCATGACGTCACTGTCTTGCCGTACGATCCGATGAAAGCCACAGTACTCATAGAAGCAGCAGGCATATCATAAAATTCTGCTGCGACCCTACTCAACGCCTTGAGAGTATCTCCAACCACAACCACTGGTAACGAGCAGTCTGGAAGAGCCCTCTCAGCCAAGACAGCAACAGCACCCAGTGCTGCAGCCTCGTTTGCCCAATCATGTCCATCTTCCTCCCCATCTTCACTAGGAACACATACATAGAGAGAATTTGCAGCTGATGTATCCGAATTGCACGTGATGACGTTCTCAATCCCAATATCAGGGATACCTTCTGAAGACTCCACACAACCTGCAGAGAGCAACAGCTCCGAAAGCTGCCTCATCCGTCTCGGAGGATCAGGATATTCAAATTCTCCCTCTTCCATCTCTGACTCGTCATCGTCTTCTTCTGAATCAGTGTCAGTAGCAGCCTGTTCAATAATCTCATCAATGCTCAAGAATTCGTCGTCACCTGTGGCTCTTCTCTGGCTCAACAATGGACGCTTCCAATGTTGATGAAATGATAGATACCTGAACAATTGACCAGAAAAGCCATTGTGCAGAGCCTGCTTGCTCCTGTGTCGGAGGTTCCATGCATGAAGTCCACGTCGCCCAAAGGACCCAGACGTGGCTGGAAGCCTCACACCACCTCCAGGTATAACATCCATAGTGTTCTATGTAAATAAATGAATACAATGAGGGATAGGGTGCAAAGAGGAGGCAATATCATGAGTCGACTCAAGGTTGGTTTTTACAATTAGATTTTTTTAGTCAATTGGTTTCAGCCCTTCCAACGTGATCAAGATATGATGGTTCGATACTTGACCGTGTTGGCACATTTTACAATCTCAAAACTATAATCTATGAAGTGGGGAAAGATGATCCGAGGCACAGCATCAAAACAAGGATCCGTGACGAGACCTTCGAATCCTTCTTCCACAAGCTGTATTCAACATCTGAATACAAAACTAGCACCAAAGCCATTGACAGGTCTGCTCCTCAGATCGAACAATCGGCAGCAATATATAATGGAATGTGCTGGTAATATACGAAGAAGGGTGGTAACAAGGGCATCAGGAGGTCCAGGTGAGAAGAAACTACTGATTGTTGGCCCAGGAGTCTTGGGCTCTTGTCTGGGCAAATGTTGGATTGACGAATATGGTTCAGGAACCGTGGTTGGTCAAACGAAAACTACAACACACCATGATATGTTGAACTCGATTGGGATTGAGCCACGCCTTGCGGAAGAGGCATCAGCTGGTGAGACTTTCCCATATGTAGCATACTGTGCACCACCATCTGGCAGTGAAGATTATCCTGGAGACGTGGCGAAAGCTCTTTCATACTGGGATGGGACAGGGAATTTCATATTTACATCAAGTGCAGGAGTATATAATATTAATGACGGATCTCCATGCAATGAGTCATCCCCTGTCTATGAGATGGGCTCCAACCCACGAACAGATGCTCTTTTGAATGCAGAAAAGGCATGCTTGGATTCAGGTGGCAACGTGATTCGCCTAGTCGGATTATATCATCGTACCCGAGGCCCTCATACATTTTTCTTGAAGCAAGGAGAGGTGGCGAGATGGGGAGGATACCTGGTCAACATGATTCATTATGAGGATGCTGCATCACTCTGTATGGCAGCATTGATGGGCAAAGGATCCACAGATCGCATCTATCGATCTGAAATATTTGTTGGTTGTGACGATGCTCCTGTGACATTTGAGGACATGATGGCAGCTGTAGAAACTTCAGGTGTGCTCCCAGGAAAGGCAGTGTTTACTGAAAAAGAAGGTAGTAGCAACTTGGGCAAAATCGTTTCAAACACCAGGACAAGAGAGCAGCTAGAGTGGTCACCAAAGTATAAGACCGTCTGCTCTTTTTTCCAAAATGGTGGAGAGGACTGGTATTCGTCCAGTGAATTTAATAGACTGGGATCTCCTCATACCTAGGCAACAAACTACTATAGTATTTAAACAATATTTTTGGAAAAAAACACAAAAAAACAGAGCAAGAATAATAAGTTAAATGTAGCATCATGTGGAATTTCTCCTCCCCTCTAAGCCTTTTTCAAATAGAGAGACGAGAGCTCTAGCTGGGTCACCCTTTGCTGCAATCAATGCAGCAGCAGCTATTTGTGATTCCATCGGATGCATATCTGGCGCCACCATTGGTAACGGATGTTGCTTGGATGGCACATGAGGTGGTTGGGATGAATCGACGACCTGAGCAGGCTGAGGGATCTCCTGTGAGGGACTAGTCCGCAAATGGTGCACAAGTCGCCGTCCTATTCGTAGCATTTTCTCTCTTCGTTGATCATCTGAAAGACCATCTGTAACAAAATCGTCTCTCATTACTGATAACGAGCTGAAAATTCTCTTAATGGTGAGGTTTTGGGTACTGATTTCTTCCAAACCTGCCGTCTTTGAAGCAAACATTTGCTCTAGGGCCATGATGAGCTCCTTTGTCTTTGATATCTCATTTTCCATCTCGGAAATATCTTTCATGTCTGCTTCAGCTCTATCATGCTCCTCTAATGCTTTTTGAATATCTCCGGCAACATCAATCGTCTTTCTATTCTCAGAGTTGCCGACAGCAGCAGTAAATTCTTGCTCATCAACAAGAAAGTCATCATTCTGTAATTTGGTGCTTTTTCTTCTCTTTCGTTTCCCTTCTACATCACAATCCTCTTGCAAGAGATTTGCAGCGGCCACATACATTCCTTCCTCTTTCTTCAACGCGTCATCATGTGCACTCTGATGGTGCCTCTGCCTCTTTGGGGTTGGCGTTTTTGCCACATGCTCCTTTCCCTTCTTTTGGGGTGTTGGGAACTCGCCTCTTTCATTTTCATTCAGGTACATTTTTGAAGTCCCATCAGGACTCCTCATGGGTGTCAGCGCTTTGCGTGGTCGACGAATCCAGACATTTGGTGACAAAACAGAGGCAGTTGCGTCCGTCTTCACATCTACCAATGCAACATCATCATGATCATCAATAGCACCCCCGTCTTGCTCAACGACGCATCCTCTGACAGCTTGTCGACCTTTTTCCATCCTTCTCTACAGAAACCTTCCCTATCACACAATCGATTGAGAGCAGAGACAACAAAGGGTTGTTGACTTTTATCGCGTTCTTTGGTATCAGAGCAATACTGCTCCAATCAGAGTTTCATCGAGTTCAAAAGGTTTCAAAAATTATCTACAGAGCAAACGATATAGTTCAAGGTTGAAACAAGTCTCCAGAGGTGACGCGTCGGTACGAACTGAATGTCAACAACGCTGAGTCAAAAACTTCCACGCACCGATTTGACCCCTTGGACGTATGTATATATACTGGAAATATATATCAATATATATTGTGAATTTTCCTCTCTTGATTCAATGAGCATCCGAGGGATATTTTGCTGTCACGACCTCAACGGCAGATTAATGTGAATTTTTTCTTCCCATTTTGGTTTCAGCTGAAAACTTAAAAAAACAAAACATTTTTGAAAAAATCTTTCTGAAATCTCGTCACATTGTGAATTAATAATTGTTTAGTAAACATCTTGTGAGCAATACCATATATTTAAATCACTATGTATCCCTCTGGCAGAGGCTCAGTGGCGGGCTCGTCTCGATCACCTCTTGGGCACCTTGTCTCGACGAGGGTCTCTGTGCCTCGGAGGATTCTCACCTCTCGGAACGCTCTTCAAATATGCAATGTGATGGGAGGAAGACAAGACAAAGGGAAGAAATTGAATCCTAACTCGGTGGAATTGAGATCCACGCAGCGTCCTCTTGGTGAAGGATCCTTTGGGACTTGCTTTGAAGGAACACTGTCTCTCGGAGGTGATTCGACAAAGCAAGTGGTCCTTAAGAGGGTAAAATCAAATGTGAATGGAGCTCAAAGGATCCAGGAAATGGAACATGTGTTGAATGTGTATGTGAACAGGGCATGTAACGCAACGAGTGTTGCTCCATTTTTGGGATACCTGGAAGTGGATGATTCGAATGCATCCGGGAAATTGACTCCTGGTCTCTGGCTCGTGTGGGATTATGAAGGAGATAAAACACTAGCATATTATCTGAAAAGAAGAGATTGTATGAAGCGGCTGATGGAGGATTTGAATTTGTCATCAGAAGAGGATGTGGTGCCCACTGTCATGAAACAAGTGTTTGAAAGTCTGAACGACCTTCACAGTGCTGGATTGGTGCATAGAGATGTAAAGCCAGCAAATATAATATTTTCAGAGAATCAAAAGAGATTTAAAATCATAGATTTGGGAGCAGCAGCGGATTTGAGGACTGGTACAAACTATTGTCCGACAGAGACATTGTTAGATCCTGTATACTGTGCTCCAGAAGAGTATGTGCTGCCAACTGACAGTCCTGATATGGTCAAGCAGGGAGCAATGGCTTTTGTGATGTCACCGATTGTATGGTCTCAGCATCGCCCGGAATGCTTTGATGCATACAGTGCTGGGGTTGTCATGTTGCAGCTTTCACTACCATTTTTACGATCCTCCTCGTCAATCAAAAATTGGAAGCAAACTATGATTCGGCTGAAACACGATATTAAACAATGGAGAGTGAAAGCAAAACTTTCCTCCAGACAGACAGCATTGCTGGATGCAAACGATGGAGCTGGATGGGACTTGGTGGAGGCATTGCTTCAGCCCAGGGAGATTGAAGGGGATGGCAGAGGTGGAGTTAAGTTTGTGGATATGACAGGTAAAGCCCCACGTATGACTCCAGTTGAAGCTTTGAAGCATCCATTTGTTGTCAATAAGGTAGCTTCTACGAGGGGGGCTTTGAACGACGAAGGCAGCAGCACTGAAACCATCCAGAGGAAGAAGAAAGGCTTTGACTGGCTCAAGTCCAGAGTGTTTGATCTGGAGGCTCGTATAGCACAGCAGGCTTCCGATGCAGAATCACAGACGACCATTGTAAGAAAATTAGAAAAAGATGTAGCCAGGGGAAAGGCAACCGAACTAGACTTGGAAATAGAGCGTAGCAGGCTGGAAGCCATGAGGAATACGCTGCAGTCATCTATGACTGAAATGGGATCTCTTTTTGATTCTGCAAAGGGATTCTTTTCTGGTAGTGGATCTTCTGCTCAAACAGTATCAAATGTGGACGATGACGTGATTGATGAGGTGGAGGAGGAGGCTACTCCTTCCACCACGAACAATACTCCTAGTGGAGATGTACAATTCTTTGCTAATGCTGCATCATCGGCGATCTATTCCGGTCTGAAATTTACTGGTAGGGCATTGATTGCTGTCGCAGACTTAGCTTCATCTGCAGAAGAAAGTCTAGGGGAAGCTCAGGCAAAGCGAGAAGCCATACGAAAAGAAAAGGCAATCATGCAAGAATTGCTGAGCAGAATGGAACTGAACAGTGAGTCAACATGGGATGATGTCAAAGGCAACGTTTTGAGTATTCTTGATGATTCAATTCTTTCTGAATCGCAAATGAGGCGAACATTCAATATGTATGTGAGTGGCATGGCGAGAGAGGAGAGACTGCGGATCAAACAGGCCAAACTGGACTTTGGAACACTATTGATGGATGCACAATTGAAATCTTCAAGTACATATGATCGCTTGAGCAAAAATTTTGGAAAGGATCCGAGATTCCTACAACTAGATGATGATACAAGGAAAATGCTTTTCGATGCTCATATGGATAGTGTGAAGAAGCGCGAGGCTACTTTATCCCTTGCTATGGAAGTTCTTGACATGAAGGATGAAGAGCCTGTGGCAAGCAGTGCGGAAACCCTTCAAAGATTACGGGCAGAGCAGGAGCGTATGAAGTCTGAGTATGAAGTGATGGAGAAGAAACTCAAAAAAATGGAGAGATTGTTGAAAACCACAAACTTGCTCGGCATCGACAGAGATGACGAGTTTGTCACTTTTAAATTCAACAAGGATCAAATTCCAACCACCAAAAAATCCGCAAGGAGTAAAAAGACATAGGATGTTGAGATTCACAAAGAACAGATCCCTATATGAAATTAATCAATTATTTACATTGCTGTTACTGAATCATTGCATGATCTGACCAGAACGCAGTTGCCTTTTCATACTCATCACGATCCAATGGTACCCCTGATCCACCTTCCGCCTTTCCTAAAGCATTTCTCATCATTGTAATTGGGTTCATTGGGGTCTCGTAATTTTCCTTTTGCGCCTTGATAGAAATGATGCCCCAATCACATTTTGGAAGAACTCCATCCACCTCATCTTCAGGCTTGCCGTATAGTGAAGCATGCTCTTTCACCAACTGCTCCCTACTATATAATATAATATCCAAATAGTCTGCTCTGGGAACCTCCACAGCACTCTCTGGAAACCATCTGGTCAGCACTGCAAACTCTTCTGGCCTTCTTCTAGTATAGCCAGAGACTAGCAGGTGCTTATTTCCCTCAGTAATTGGAAGAGCTCCCACGCAGCAATCATACTCATTAGGAATAAACACATGCTTACAGAAAGGGGCGTATCCATCCACTAGGGGAGCAGAACCAGCGTGAAACAATTCATGAACCTTTTCAACAAAATCTTTCTTGTCACATGTCATTCGAGTTCCGGAAAACTTTGGGTCATCCCATTGCCGATCAGCAAATTCATCTAAGAAAAATGTGTCTCCATGAATCATACTGTAGCGTATGGTTGAAAATTGACGCCTACAATGAGTTTGAATTCCTGAATGCAATCTCTGTGCTCGAATCCAACCTCCGATATTCGCTTTTTGTGAGCAGATAGACACCATACGGGACGATATAAACATCTTAAAAATGGAAATGGAAGATATTGCAATGGAAAGTGTATTTAGGTAGATTTTCTAGGTCTCCTTGGAGGACCTCTTCCACCTCCACCACCACGAGAATGAAACCTTTTGGGTGACGTACCATGGCGTTCGTCTGGACGTGCTCTGCTGTTGTCTTTGTTACCTTGAGATTGCTGTCGAGATATCGGTTTCCCATCGATATTCAGCCCAGGCACTCCCTTGAGACCCATTTTCCCAACAGTGCTTTTCAACAGGGCAGGTGGTTGTTCACATCCCATGGTCTTGGCAAACAGATTTGCTTGCACGACCAATTCCTCTTTGCTTCGGAAAGCCCCTTTGCAAGAATTATAATACCCAAGCCACGTTTGGTAGGCCATACTTGATAGTTGTGGCTCGATCTTTGAGAGTGATCTTGATGCTCGTTGAAGGTCCTCTGGAGACAAATCTGGGACATCAACCCTCTCGAGGGGGAGGTCTTTCATATTCCGGCGGACGAAAATTTCCTCGAAAGGACTCAGTATCATATGTCCTTTTCCTGTCTTGCCTGCTCGTGCAGTTCTTCCCAACCTGTGGACATATTGCTCCTTGCTGGAAGGCATGCCTACTTGAATTACTACAGTGACATTGGGGTAGTCCACACCTCGTGCGCTCACATCACTGGTACATAGAATGGACGACTTCGAATCCCTGAAAGCTTTTGATGCCTTGTCACGTGCTGACTGACTTTTTCGGGAGTGTATCTCAATCACATCAATTTTCCCATCAAATGCATGACTGACAAATGCAGCCATGTGTTGAGTTAATCTGGCAGTTGTAGAGAACACGATTATCTTGGCAAGTGGGTCCTTTGTGACATATTCTCTTAGTGTATCATAAATCACAGCCCAATTTTGCTCCATGGGCACGATAGAGTACGTTTGATCCACATGGGAATGTGTCTCTTCCTCATCTTCAACGGTATCAATCACTAACCTCTCCTTCTTTAATGCAAGTCCTGTGACTTGCTGCACTTCTTGAGGCATTGTAGCAGAAAAAAGCAATGTCTGTCGATTTTTAGGCAGGAAACGTATAATCTTTTCAATGGACTGACGGAATCCCATCTCCAGCAGCTGATCTGCTTCATCCAGAACCAACACTTGAAGCTTTGCCATGCGTTGCAGAAACTGTGGAGAATTCTCCAAATGATCCATCAATCTTCCTGGAGTAGCTACAAGTATATCAATTCTGTTTCTTTGCAGTCTCTTGCGCTCTGCTTGAATATTAGTACCCCCATACATGGCAGTGACTGTCAAGGGGGCATGAAAATGCAGCAACGCCTCTGTCTCCTTCGAAATTTGTACGGTAAGCTCACGAGTAGGGGATATAATCAGTACTGATATGTTCATAGTGTCATTAGATTTGCATGCGATGAGAGATTCGATGGATGGCAAAACAAAGGCCACCGTTTTGCCTGTCCCTGTCCTTGCTTTTGCCACAATGTCACGCTGTTGCATAATATGAGGCATTGTTGCCTCCTGAACCTTCGTCATTCTTTCAAACTTTAATATTTTCGTCAAAGCATCCCTAGAGCCGCGACTAAGCGGGATATCTGAGAATTTAACGTCACTCAAGTGCATGGCTGTTGAAGGCTGGCATGCAACCTTCGCTTCCTCTGGAACTGTCCTCATAGTTTGACTGTTTATGGTGATACAATGACGATGTTGTAAACGTTCACGTGAATGAAATACAGACTTAATGCGTAACGGACGAAACATCCGTGTAGTCACTCAGTTTTTTGTATCAGATGTTTGTCAGCTCTGTGTCTTGTGGATTCGTTACTATCAGACATATAATGAAAAAGCAATAAAATAATTCAATTCATTACTATTGATTCGTAGCAAAGCCTTTGTATTTGCTTGCGTGTGGTGGCATTGAATTGACCCAACCAGGCAGCAGCAAATGTTTGTCAGCCAGTAGTGGCCCATTATGATGGGATGTTTGAATCAAGCTGAAAAGGGATTTCCAAGCTTTCTCACCAGATTTGGAATATCATTGGTTAATACTCGATCAATGGTGCCAATTACTGATTTCTCGAGTTTTGGGAATTTGCTCAGATCAAAGGCAGATAAAATTTCCCTGTAGCGCACAACGTCTGGAAAATCCCCTGGATGGACATGATACTCTCTCTGGATGTTTAAAAATTCTTCAGGGAGACGATCCAAAAGTTTTGCCTGGGCCTTCTTCTGACCAAAATATGGCATCTGCTTCCTCAAATGGCCCATGATTAAAAAGTGTATCTTTGCTGCCCTGACACGCTTGACAAACTCATTGACTTTTCTGTCACATGATCGAGCTGGAATATCATACAAATCATGAAGCAAATCCTCTTGTTCCTTTTCAAACAAGGATGTACACGATGGATTTACATCCTGTTTGATCGGAGAGCTGGCATTGAATGACCCAATATATACCCGACAAACCTCTGGGGAGTTGAACACTTTCCCAAGAGACCACATTAGCGCACCATACACCCTCATGAGCTGCTGCTGATCAACCTGATCTGCCTTATTAAGGACGATTCGTACCTTGTCATCATGTCCTTTTAGAGTTGATATCACATTACGAAATTCATCAGAAATATCAAGCTTGTAAGGATCAAAGAGAAGCAGAATCAGATCACATCGTGCTGCAAACCAGCCGCAAACCTGCTTGAAATCGTATGATCTCTCGACCCGTTGCTTTTCTCCTGAAAGCACTCCTGGTGTATCTATCAACGTGATCTCCTCAAGTAATCTATTTTCGCACTCTGCGGACTCGAACTTTGATAGAAATCCATTCCCGTACTGCGCTAATCCTGTGAAAGGCTTGTCTGTTTGGACAACAAGAGTATTGCCTGGGGTTCGTCTGTCATCCGGACCATGCATCACGACGACAAACCTATCTGTTGTTGGCTCTGGGCCAATGTGGATGCCTGGATAATCTCTGCCTAGCAAATATTTCACAAATGTACTTTTCCCTGTTGAATACTGCCCTAGCAACAGTACTGATGGTTTGGCCTCAAAATCACCTTCGTTCAGCAATGGACTGAAAAAGTTGCCGAATTTATACATTTCTTCCACTGGACGAATCTTTTCAAAGTAAATTCGTTTCAACCCATCTGTGATGCTCGTCACATCCTTTGAAGTGACGTTCTTATTGGTCTGCTTTGTCTGCTTCTGAGCAACTGGCTCTTTTGCAAGTATGGATGAAGATATCGGCATTGTATTGTTCACGGATCTTCCCATTCCAAAAGATCCAAAGGCTCCAGAAATAGGTATGTGCCCCGATTTGGAAGGCGTCTCGGCATCAGGATATTCATCGGAAGGTGTTGCCGGCCCTGCAAAGGAACTTACCTCCCGTGTCCTGGTGATCAATGTTGGAGTCTGCCTTTTACCACCAGAGTCAGGCAACTTCATGACTGAGGGTTGTCCTTGTTGGGTTGCAGGTGTTGAAGCGATGCCTACCTCTACATTCGAATAATATGGTGTGAACGCCTCATCATCCTGGTGCTGTTGTTGTGTGCCTTGAATGCTTGTAGGCAATCCCTGCAATACAGGGGGCTCAATCCACTCTCCCTTTTTCTTTTCATCTTCATATTGCGCCAGGGTAACAATTCCATATCTTTGAAACAATGAAACAAGCTCCAGAGCCTTTACAAAACATTCAAAATCAAGATACCCTGATCGTTTTAAATCGGCAAATGCCCAGACCTTTGCCAAATTCTCCCTTGAAAGGCCACTTTTCTCAGCCCCAAAGAAAGCCACTGCATCTGAACCAGTGATTCTTCCATCACCATCTACACGATAGTCGTGCATGAATAAAAAACAGTTGAAAACACTATAGGACACGAGAGAAGAGACACGTACCAGAGTCTGCCAAACGAAACCAGTTCTGATAGATCTCATACGTCAAGACACGTCTTTCATCCATAATTATCAATCAATATGGTGTATTATACGACAATATATGCTGTCACCGAGACGAGATACGCCCTGTGAGTTGATTGGTTCACGTAACCACCACCGCCAACAGGATTTTCTCCTTCACTTCAAGAGTTCTTGACCTATGTATGTACCAATATGAGCTCAATGAATAAATAATGTTAACGAAATGCAACCTTGACCCATTCGAACCTGGAATTGTTTCCAACGGTTTTCAAAAAAAACCTATCGGATGTCTGATTTCGTTGAAATTTCAACACTTTAAAGGAACAGGTTGCA
>PJEL010000465.1_pt1 | contig 47222 bp, 36 predicted proteins | sample 1853271 | NCBI WGS metagenome assembly PJEL01 (sample SAMN08108733, study PRJNA415343) | Invertebrate metagenome, whole genome shotgun sequencing project. | host: Globobulimina | place: Sweden: Gullmar Fjord | collected 2015-08
GGCGCCTTCGCCGATCGACAGAGCCGCTGCGTGCTGAATTGCTCTTCGCAGGGCTTCCGTTCGCGCTCCTCCCGCTGGATTTCCTTGCGGGTTTGCTCGCCGCGATGCACTTCTTCGGGTCTGACTTGTGACCCTGCGCCGTCGGAGGCACACCCTGCCGCACCCGGCCCCGGCCAAGCCTACCCTCTGGATGCAGCCGAGGCCCTGGCCGCTCCCACCTGATCGGCAAAGGCTGTGTGCAAATCTGTGTGCAGATGGTGTCGGTTCGGGTGCACACAGCGATCCGGCGCACCGCGAAAGTGCACTTAGCACCTAGGTCACCATGGCCGCTGTGAGATCCAGGTCATCTCGCACCGTGTCGACCGTCATGGCATCACCGGAAACAGTGGGTCGGCGACCTGGCCGCGCGTGTAGAAGGGATGGCCGTTCAGCATGGGAGCTCCTGGTCGAAGAGGTCGAGCTGCACCCACACGCGAGGAACCTGCCATTCAAGGAGACCGAGCTTCCAGCGCTCGATGCGCTCCAGCCGGTTGGCGAGCCGCTTCAGGTGTCGAAGGTGAGCTGCCCAGACCTCGGCTGAGTGCTCGGCGCAGTACCAGCGGTCGGCGTGGTTCTCGATGCAGACGTCAAGGTCGACGGGATGCGGGCTGACCGGCGCATTGGGACCGCGGGTCCCGCCGGAGTCGAGTCGACCGCACATGGAGCAACGGTGCGTTCTGCGGTAGTGGTCGGTGTGCTCGATCTCTCCGAGATACCGAAGGGGCAGGTAGGCGGTCACCAGCGCAGCCCCAGGGCGAGTTCGACCCAGTGGAGCTGGCCCTCAGTTGTGGGCAGTTGTGGGCAGTTTGGCCGGAAATTACTGGCCTCAGCGGGATCCGCCGGGAAGACCGGTTTCGGGACTTCCAATGTGGGACCGATGCTTTTCGATGAGTCGGCCTGAGTTGTTTCAGCATGACTCAGCTTGTGACCGAATCCAAGGGTCGGGGTCGAGGGCCCACTAAGGAACTGACATCACCTGGAGCGATCACATGTCCTTTCTCTCCCTCGCTTTCCTCGTCCTCTCGAGCACCAACGCCCAGGCCAGCTGCGTCGGCATCAACATCGAGGGCGCCCTGTCCTGCGCCGCCCAAGGGCAGGGCCGGGTCATGAACGCCACTCCCAACGACATGGACGGCTACACCTGTGCGTACGGCAACCAGCCGGGACCGGACCACATCTGGGAGATCGTCTGTCCCACTACGGGGGCGATGGAGATCACCATGTCCGGCATCGACTGCGACATGGATCTGTACGCGGTGACCGACTGCGACGAGGCGGCAGGATGTCGCGCGGGATCGGCCAATGTGGGCCTGCTCGACGAGGTGGTCCAGTTCAACTGTGTTGCCGGTTACACCGTACAAGTCGTCGTCGAAGGGTGGGCCTTTGCCTTCGGCGGGCTCGACTCCTGCGATCCGGGCGAGGGCAACTACACGCTGACGGTCGATGGCAACCAGCCGGGATGTCTCGGCAACCCCGCAGAGGACTGCTCCAACGGCATGGACGACGATCAGGACGGCGACATCGACTGCGCCGACTCCGACTGCGCCGCTCAGCCCGCCTGCAACCTCAACGAGAACTGCAGCAACGGGATCGACGACAACTTCAACGGGCTCACAGACTGCGCCGACTCCCAGTGCTTCGCCCAGCCATTCTGCTGCGACGACGACAGCGACGGCTTCGAGGACGACTTGTGCGGCGGAACCGACTGCGATGACGCGGTCTTTGACGGCTCTGACATGGACTCGGACGGCTACCCCGATGCCTGCGACAACTGCGCGTCGGTCTTCAACAACAACCAAGCAGACGACGATGGAGACGGCTGGGGCAACCTGTGCGATATCTGTCCCGGAGCCTCCGATGCCGTCGACGGCGACTCCGATGGCACCCCGGATGGATGCGACAACTGCCCCGGGTTCCCCGACACCGAGGATGCCGACAGCGATACCGTCCCAGACGGCTGTGATCGCTGCCCAGGAGGAGACGATCGCGTCGACAGCGACGGCGACACCACGCCGGACTTCTGCGACCTGTGCAACGGCGGCGACGACCGCGTGGATGCCAACGGGAACGGCGTCCCCGACCTCTGTGACCAGTCCAATGACACCGAGAGCCCCTCCCCGAGCGGCGACGACCCCGGCGAGACCGTCACACCCGAGGAAGAGGGCAAAAAGGGCCTCGGAAAGCTACTTCCCGGCTTCTGCGGATGTCAGACCGGAAGCCCGAGCGGAGGATCTGTCTGGTGGCTGCTCGCCGGACTGCTCGTGGCCCTGAGGCGCCGTCCAACCTCGTAAAGGAATGATCTCGTGCCTTGACAGAGCCGGGCACGGAGTGCGAACAATCGGCCATGAATACCGCCCGACTGGCCCTTCTCTACCTGTTCATTGCCAGTGGCTGTGGGGGCGCTGACGACAAGACGGTCGACAGCGGAACGACCCCCACAGACCTCGGCTGTGAGTCCGGCCAACAGGACAACGACGAAGACGGCGTCTGCAGCGACGAATGCGCCCCCGACACCTGTGGCGCCAACAGCCTCTGCGACGACTCCAGCGGCACCGCGACCTGCAGCTGCGAGGGCGGCTTCCAGGACAACGATAACGACGGTTCCTGTGAGGCCGAGTGCGACGACAACACGTGTTCCGGGAACGGCACGTGCGACGACGCGAGCGGCACCCCCGTATGCACGTGCAACCCCAACTATGTGGGCGACGACTGCGCTTCCTGCGACACCAACTTCCAGGACAACGACACCAACGGGACCTGCGAGGACGCCTGTGCCGTGGACACCTGCTCCGGCCACGGGATCTGCAGCGACACCAGCGGCGCGACAGACTGCACCTGCGACCTCGGCTACATCGGAGACGACTGTTCGATCTGTGACCTCGGCTTCCAGGACAACAACACCGACGGGACCTGCGAGGCCGAGTGCGACAACGACACGTGTTCCGGGAATGGGATCTGTGACGACGTCACCGGCACGCCGACCTGCACATGCAACCCCGAGTACGCGCTTCCAGACTGCGCTTCCTGCGCATTCGGCTTCCAGGACAACGACACCGACGGCATCTGCACACCCGCTTGCGATGCGAACACCTGTGGCGGACACGGCATCTGCGACGACAACACCGGCGTCTCGATCTGCACCTGTGATCCGGGCTACGCGCCTCCCAGCTGCCTCTTCTGCACGATCGACTTCCAGGACAACGACGTCGACGGCTTCTGCGCGCCAAAGTGCAACGCCAACACCTGCTCCGGAAACGGGACGTGTGACGATCTCTCCGGCCTCGCGACCTGCACCTGTGACCCGGAATATGCACTCCCAAACTGTTCTACATGCCGCACGGGCTTCCAGGACAACGACATCGACGGCGTGTGCGATGTCGAGTGTGCCCTGTTCACGTGCTCCGGCCACGGTGTCTGCGACGACAGCGTTGGCCCCGCCACCTGTACCTGCGAGCCCGGCTATGGCCCGCCCGACTGCGCCGAATGTGCCCCCGGCTTCCAGGACAACGACACAAACGGGACGTGCACCGAGGCCTGCAATCCCGGAACTTGTGCCGGCTACGCCTCCTGCGATGACAACACCGGCGTGCCCGTCTGCACCTGTGATCTGGGCTATGTCGGCCCGGGATGTGATGCCTGCGACGACGACTATCAGGACAACGACACAAACGGGACGTGCACGATCGCTTGTCCGCTGGCTTGCACGGGTTTCGAGGACTGCGACGACAACACCGGAACCGCCACCTGTGATTGCAAGGGCACCTTCACCGGTGGGGACTGCAACATCTGTCCGGCGCCCCTGCTCATTGCAGACGACTTCGCCGATGGCGATCTGGCCACGGGCGGCATCGGCTTCTCGGTCTTCGACAACGGCAACGCCGGCAATGGCGGAGCCCAGGAAGTCGCTGGCGCGGCCGAGATCTTCACCGCGGACAACTCTCCCATCGGCGAACCCATGTGGACCATCGTCGGCTCGACCCCCATCGACACCACCAGCGCAATAGACGGACTGCAGTTCGCCTTCAGCGTGATCTCCGCGGACGAACCTGCCTTCCAGGGCATCCACTTCGGGATCCAGAACAACGCGGGCGACGCCTATGCCCTCGCCGCCGGAAGGCCCTGGGCCGGAGTGAAGATCGGCGGCCTCAGCGGTGTCGAGTTCCAGGTGATCGACGCTGGTGGTAGCTCCACGAACCTGTCGACCGAGGGCTACACCTACGACGTCGCTGCCCTGAATGACGGCTTCTATCTACTCATCGAGATGGACGACCTCGGCTGGACCTACATCGCCTTGGGCCTGCTCGACAACGGCGGATCCCTGTCCGAGTCCGGCCCGTGGCCACCCGGACTCGCGCCCGCCGACCTCTTCGACAACGCCGACTACGTGACCGCGGGGATCCAGGGAGACAACGCCGACAACGCCGCTCGGCTCCTGGTCATCGAGGACATCACCATCCTCGATGGTACCTGCGCTTTGTGAGGTCTAGTTACAGCCGATTCCGCCATATCCGTGGTTCAGGGGAATGCGCCACGAGCACGAGGTCAGGCAGTCATCGGAGTTGTCGGCGTCGCCGTCGTCGCAGATCTCATCTGGATGATCGACGACTCCGTTGCCACACAAGGGCTGGTCTACGCAGCAAAGTGCCATTCCTTCCTGCTCGTTGCAGCCATATCCTGAGGTGCAAGAGGGTCGCGAGCTGCCGTACCAGCAGTTGTGCACCTCGTCCTGCCCAAGGGTGGTGTTCGTCGACGAGGAGTCCGGAATCGTCTGGTGGCCAGCAGCTCCGCCAGCGCGACAGCTGATCACCCCGAGAGCCTTCGCGAACGTGTCGGTGGGCTGGGTCCAGCCGCCGTTGTTGTTGTTGAACTCCTGGATCTGACACAGATGCCATCCCACGGGACAGAACTGCTCGAAGTCCTCCTCACAGGTGAGGTCCGCCGGATCGTCACAGAGCATGATCTTGCCGCTCGGCGCCGTGGCGACCTCGACCGAACCGTTCTGGCAGACGCCGCCGATACACAGATCGAGGGGATCGGTTGGGCACGGATCGAGGCTGTCACACTGGCCATCGCCGTCGGTATCGTCGGGGTTGTCGAGAGGGCAGAGGTCGCAGTAGTCGGCGGTTCCGTCGCCGTCGCTGTCGATGTTGTCGTCTCCTCCCGGGCAGAGGTCGTTGGAGTCGCAGACCCCGTCGCCATCGCTGTCGTCGGGGTTGTCGAAGGGACAGGCGTCGCAAGCATTCGGCACCCCGTCGCCGTCGCCGTCCGCGTTGTCGTCCCCACCCGGGCAGATGTCGCTGGAGTCGCAGACCCCGTCGCCGTCGCTGTCGTTTGGGTTGTCCAAGGGACAGGCATCACAGGCATTCGGCACGCCGTCGCCATCGTCATCGGCGTTGTCGTCCCCACCCGGGCAGAGGTCGTTGGAGTCGCAGACCCCGTCGCCATCACTGTCGTTGGGGTTGTCCAAGGGACAGGCGTCGCAGGCATTCGGCACCCCGTCGCCGTCGCCGTCCGCATTGTCGTCCCCACCCGGGCAGAGGTCGTTGGAGTCGCAGACCCCGTCGCCGTCGCTGTCGTCGGGATCGTCGAGGGGACACGGATCACAGCCATCGGGAACGCCGTCTCCGTCGCCGTCTAGAGTGTCGTCTCCCGTGGGACAGAGGTCGTCGCTGTCGCATACGCCGTCGCCATCGGTGTCGTTGGGATTGTCGAGGGGACAGGCGTCACAGCCGTCGGGCACGCCGTCGCTGTCGGTGTCGACGTTGTCATCGGAGCCCGGACACAGGTCGACCCCATCGCAGACCCCATCGCCGTCGCTGTCATTGGGATTGTCGACCGGACAGGGGTCGCAGAAGTCGGCGACTCCGTCACCATCACCGTCAAAGCTGTCGTTTCCGCCAGGGCAGGCATCGTCACTGTCGCACACACCGTCGCCGTCGCTGTCGTTGGGGTTGTCGAGGGGACAGGCGTCGCACGCGTTCGGGACACCGTCGCCGTCGGTGTCGAAGCTGTCGTCCTCCCCCGCGCAGATGTCGCTGCTGTCGCACACGCCGTCGCCATCGCTGTCGTCGGGGTTGTCGGACGGACAATCATCGCAGAAGTCCGGCACCCCATCGCCATCGAGGTCGATGTTGTCGTCGCCGCCGTCGCAGATGTCGTCGCTGTCGCACACCCCATCGAAGTCGCTGTCGTCGGGATCGTCGGCCGGACAGTCGTCGCATGCGTCCGCAACCCCGTCGCCATCTACATCCGCAGTGTCGTCCTCTCCCGGGCAGGCGTCTTCGCTGTCACAGACGCCGTCGCCATCGCTGTCGTCGGGGTCGTCGGCCGGACAGTCGTCACAGCTGTCGGGCACGCCATCGCCGTCGGCATCGGCATTGTCGTCCCCGCCCGGACACTCGTCGTCGGAGTCGCACACGCCGTCGCCGTCGCTGTCGCCCTGGGAGTCGTTCGGACAGGGATCACAGAAATCAGGGACCAGGTCGTTATCAGCGTCTAATGCGTCGTTTCCTCCGTCACACACGTCCACGTCGTCGCACACGTCGTCTAGGTCCGCATCCGGGCAGCAGTCGGGGGAGTTCTTGCAGTCCGAGTCGTCGCAGTCGAAGTCGCCGTCTTCGTCATTGTCAGCGGCATCGGTACACTCTCCTGGCGAGCTGCCCTCGGGAGCGATGCGTTCGTTGAGGGAGAGCTCCGTTCCACACGCGGACAGAGCGAGGAAAGAGAGGAAAAAGGCGCGTGTGAGGGACATGGCAGCTCCAGCGGACAGTCTGCCACAGCGCGCGGTGCCGTCTGAACCAACGGCGCCTCAAAACCGAAGCGATTGGCCTATAGCCGGTTTCCGGCGCCGTCGTACTCCCAGGTCTCGAGCACCTTGCCCTTGTAGTGACGCGACCACTGGCCGATGCGAATCCCCTTGGCATAGTGCCGGATCTCGGTGAGTTCTCCGGCAAAGTCGTAGTAGCGCATCTCGCCGTCGTAGGTGCTGCCGATGTAGCCGCCCTTTTCCACCAACACGGCCTCGGCGTTCCACGTGCTCCACACACCCATCGCGCGGCCCTCTTCGTAGCTACCCTCCTCGCGCTTGTTGCCGTTGTCGTGCCAGGTCGTCCACTGCCCGGTCCTCAGGCCGTCGATGTACTCGCCAATGGAGCGCATCTGCCCGTTGGCATGCCAGGTCTTCCACTCTCCCACCGCCTTGTCGGCTTCGTAGTTCCCCTCGTCGAGAGGCTGGCCGTCCTCGAAGAAGGTCTGCCACAAACCCTCCTTCTCGCCGTCGACATGCTGCCCGAGTTCCTTGGGTGTGCCATCGGACGCCCAGGCTTTCCACTCTCCGTGGGGCTCACCGTCGGGCCGATACTCCTTGTGGGTGAGGAGCCGCCCAGCCCTGCTCCAGACCTGGTAGGCGCCGACTCGTATTCCGGATCGATACTCTCCCCTCGTCGATGGGCTTCCATCCTTGTGAAAGGACTGATGCACGCCGTCCTGCTCGCCGTCCACCCAGGACCCCTTGGCCCGCAGCTCACCCCCGTCGTGCCAGGACTCCTGCAGGCCATGGGCGACACCAGCCTTCCACTGGGCGCGAGATCGCATCTGGCCATCGTAGTGCCACTCGGTGACCATCCCGTCGAGCTTGCCAGCCACATAGTGGGCCTCTCGCCTCTGGTTTCCGTTGTCATAGAACGCCGAGGAAGCGCCGACCTGGACCTCGTGATCCCAGCTCATGACGGACTCTGGGCGCCCGTTCTCGTGCCAGTTCTCCTCCAGACCGTGCTTGACGCCGTGGTCGTAGTTGACCCGCGAAGTGAGCTGAGCCTCCGCCGCCCAGGTGGTGTCGACTCCATGTTTTCGCTGATCGGCGTCCTCGCACCACTCCTGTGCCGTGAAGTTCGTCCCGGGAGGACGGTAGTAGCGATAGCGGCCACCATCCAGACAATCCTTGTTCGACCACAAGAATCCCGCTTGGATGGCCAGGAGTGTGCCGCCGACCGCGACCGAAATCCCGACGATCATCACCAGCCGGGAGCGCTTGTCGGAGGCGATTCTGTTCAGCTGATCGAGCTCCTCGAGGTTCCTCGGATCGCACGTGTCGAGCATGCTCCCGCCGCAGCTTCGACACTCCCCGTCGCGATAGTCCCGCTTGCCGCACTGGTTGCACATGAAGTTGTTCCCGTCCGGCGCGCCTGGCAGCCGATCGGTGTCCGATTTCTGTGCTTCCTCCCACTTCTTCCATCGCAGCTGCTCGCTGACCGCCGAGAAGACGACCGAGCCGAGCAGGGTCAGAACCAGCGCCGCAGAAGCCCCACCCACAAGCCAAGGGTGGGCGTCGAACCACTCGAACCAGGCCTGCCCGAGCACGTAGAGCCCACCGAACAGCAGCGCCAAAAACAGCGAGATCAACCGGCGCTCGAAGTACTTTGGTCGAGTCATTACGTAGCGAGCCTACATCACGCCAGGTCAGGCTCTATCCAGCACCTTTCGAACTTGGAGGCCGAGCAGGTCGCCGGTGAAGGGTTTTGCGATGAAGGCGGTGGTGCCGTCGAGAACCCCGAGCCCGGCGACACGGTCATCGGGGTATCCCGACATGAACAGCACCTTCATGCGAGGCTGTTCCCGCTTCAGGGCCTCGTAGATCGCGGGCCCACTGGCACCGGGCAACACTACGTCGGAGAGCATTATCCTGACATTTCCTCGGTTTGCGGCGGAGTGGGCGATAGCCTCGTACAGGTCTCCAGCCTGGAGCACCCGGTAGCCCCTCTCGGTGAGCAGACGCGCCGTGAGTCGCCGAACGCCGGGCTCGTCCTCGATGAGAAGAACGAGCTCGTCTCCACGCCTACGCCTCTCACGGCGCTCGCCAGGCAACGGGGTGTCGGCGGGCGTGGCCAACGGCAGGAGGACGAAGAAAGAGGAGCCCTGACCGGGGGAGCTGCGCACTTCGACGGTTCCGCCACTCTGTTTCGCAAAACCGTACACGGTGGACAGACCGAGGCCCGTTCCCTTGCCCGGCGGTTTGGTAGTAAAGAAGGGTTCAAAGGCGCGAGCTGCTGTGTCGGCGTCCATGCCTACACCCGTGTCGCTCACCTCGACGCTCGCCCACGGGACCAGCTCGTCAGCTTCGTTCGGGCGATCGACATTCGCCGTCCGGATCGCCAGCGTGCCTCCGTGGGGCATGGAATCGCGAGCATTCAGGGCCAGGTTCAGGATCGCTTGCTCTACCTGCCCTGGATCGGCCACCACCGCCTGTAGCCGGGGGTCGAGATCCACGGTCAGGGCAATGTCCTCGCCGATGATGCGCTGCAGCATCTGCATGGCCTGGTCGACGATCGTGTTCAGAGAGACCACCCTGGCGCTCAGGACCTGCTTGCGACCAAAAGCTAGGAGTTTGCTCGTCAAATCGGCGGCACGCTCTCCGGCCTGGCGCACTTGACGCACGTCGTCCCGCCAGGCCCTGACGTCGATGTCGGCCTCGAGCTGATGGGACAGGCCGATGATAATGGTCAGCATGTTGTTGAAGTCGTGGGCAATGCCTCCGGCGAGGCGGCCGATCGCTTCCATCTTCCTGGCCTCGATGAGCTGCGCCTCCAGTACCCGAACATCCGTCAGGTCGCGGTTCACCGAGACAAACCCCACGATCTCTCCATCGATCCAGATGGGAGAGACCCGCTTGTCTTCCTCGTAGATCGTGCCGTCCTTCTTGCGATTCACGAACCTCCCCGTCCAGGTCTCGCCGGAGCGAATGGTCCGCCAGAAGGAGCTATAGACCTCGACATCTTGCGCACCACTCTTGAGAATGCGCATGTTCTTGCCGACCACTTCCTCGCGCGAGTACCCGGTGAGCTGCTCGAAGGCGGTGTTCACGTACGAGATCATGCCGTCCTTGTCTGTGATCCCGATGGCATCGGCCGACTGCTCCAGAGCCTGGAGCCGCTCGTTCTCCAGGTCCCTGTCTCTGCCCTCTGCGGCACACAACTCGTCCGCAAGGCTGTCGCGCTTCATGCACTCCCCCGGACCTCCATTCTAGACGAAGGCCGGCCTGGGACCGCATGGTACCTCTGCAGATTATGATAAACACCACCTTTCGCGAGCAGTTCGGCATGTGTTCCTCGCTCGACGATCTGACCGGCCTCGATAACGAGGATGCAGTCGGCGTCCCGCACGGTGGACAGTCTATGGGCAATGACAAATGCGATCCGGCCCCGGAGCACCGCGCGAAGACCCGCCTGGATGGCCCGCTCCGCCTCTGTGTCCACCGAGGAAGTGGCCTCGTCCATCACAAAGATCTTCGGCTCGGCCAGCACCGCTCGCGCCATGCTCACCAGCTGCCGTTGACCCGTGGAGAGCTTCGCGCCGCCCTCTCCAACCGCGGTCCCATATCCATCGCACATGCGCTCTATGAACTGATCAGCGTGCACTAGCACGGCCGCGGCTCGCACCTCCGCGTCCGTCGCATCGAGGCGGCCGTAGCGGATGTTGTCGGCGATGCTGCCGCTGAACAGCTGGGGGTCTTGGAGCACGATGCCGAACTGCCCCTGGAGCCAGCTCAGATCGACGTCTCGCAGGTCGTGGCCGTCAACGAGGATCGCGCCGCCCGTAGCGTCATAAAACCTCGCTAGCAGGCTGATGATGGTGCTCTTGCCGCCGCCGGTCGCGCCGACCAGGGCAATGGTCTGTCCGGCCGACACCTCGAAGCTGCAGTCCCGCAGGACCGGCTCGCCCTCTTTGTATTGGAAGTCGACAGCATCGAAGGAGATCTGCCGGATCTCTGGCTTGATCCCCTTTCCGGCGTCCTGGATCTCGGACTGGGTCTCGAGGAGCCCCTGAACTCGCTCCGCCGCAGCCTGGGCCGCGAGGAGCTGGGTGAACTGGGTCGCCATGTCCTGGATGGGCATCGAGAACAGCGTCGCGTACTGCATGAACGCAATGAGGGTGCCGAGCGTGAACCCGGTCTCCACAGCGAGACCACCCTGCCAGAGGGCCAGACCAACGCCGACACTGCCGAAGGTGATCACGAGCGGCAGATAGACCGCCGACTGCAGCGCGTTCCGCATGGCGTGGCTGTACATGTCCGTGGACTCGACCTGAAACTCCTCCAGGTTGTCCTCTTCGCGGGCCAATGCCTTGGTAGTCCTCACGCCCGACACCGCCTCGTTCACCGAAGCCGTGATTCGGGCGTTTGTCCTTCGAACTTCCCGAGAGCTCTCCAGCAATAGCCGCTGAAAATACAGGCTCACGGCGACGAGAGGCGGAACGATCACGAGCACCACGAGCGTGAGCCCGGGATCGAGCCAGAGCATGGCCCCGACGATCCCAATCATGAAGCTGACCCCCCACACCAAGTCGAGCATCAGCCACGGCAACAGTCCCGCGACCTTGCCGATGTCAGACGTGATCCGGGCGACCAACCAGCCAATTGGGCGGGTGTCATAGAAGGAGAACGACAGGTCCTGCAGCTGCGCGAACCCAGCTCGCCGCAGATCGTGGCCGACCCCTGTGCTGATTCGACCGGCGATCCAGATGAAGGCGAAGATCGTCGCCACGATCACCAGCAAACTCGCGCAGTAGCCCACGCCAAACCACGCAAGCTCGGACAGAGGCCTCCCCGCGCGGGCGCCATCGATGAGCTTCGCGGTCATCAGTGGGAGTACGGTCTCGGCCGCCGCCAGCGTGAGCCCGGTGAGTGCCATGCCCCCGAGCTCGAGCCGGTAGGGATAGGCGTGCACCAGCAGACGCCGCCATAGCGCCCAGTCAACCCGACTTCCGATGGCGTCGTCGTCTTCAGTAAATGGACTGCTCAATACCTGCTTCCTCAGTCTGAATACGCCATAAACGCGCGTAGGTCCCCCGCTCTCGAAGGAGCGAGTTGTGGTCTCCGGACTCGACGACGCGCCCGTCGTCCAACACGAAGATCTGGTCTGCCAGCGCCACCGTAGAGAGCCGGTGGGCGATGAGAATGGTGGTCTGACGCCCGCGACGCTCGGCGAGTCGCTCCAGGATCGCCGCCTCGGTCGCGGTGTCCACAGCACTCAGTGAGTCGTCGAGCACCAAGACCGAGGACTCCTGCAGGAGCGCCCTCGCCAAGGCCACCCGCTGCCGCTGCCCGCCGGACAATGTGACACCTCGTTCGCCGACTTTGGTGTCGTAGCCGTCGTCGAAGCCGTCGATGGTCGCGTGCACGTCGGCGGTCTTGGTAGCCTCCACCACCTCGGACTCCGAGGCTCCCTTGCGCCCCAGAGCCAGGTTCTCCGCGAGGGTCTTCGAGAACAGAAAGGGCTGCTGCATGACGGCCGCGATCCGGCGCCGCAGTTCGTAGCGATCGAGGGAGCGAAGGTCCCTGCCCCCGAGCCGGATCGCGCCCGAATCGGGGTCGTAGAACCGCAACAGCAGAGACACCAGCGTCGACTTCCCCGATCCGGAGGGACCGACGAAGGCCACCGTCGACCGTGGCTCGATCCGGAGGGAGACGTCCCGGATCACCGGCTCGCCGCCATAGCCGAAGGTCACGCCGTCGAGCTCGATGGCGGGGTCACCCGTGTGCAGCTCGCCCCCAGCCGGCTCCTCCAAGACATCGAGGATCTCGCGCAGACGCTCTAGAGCGACCGTGGCCTTGCCGAGATCCGCAACGATCCGTCCCAGCTGCCGGAGCGGGTACACAAACATGCCCACCGCCGTGAGGAAGTAGAAGAACGCACCCACCGCCAGAGAGCCTTGGGACATCCAATAGATCCCAGCGCCGACGACCAAGACTTGCTGGCAGAAGACCATCAGATCAGAGACCGACCAGTACACCGCCATCAGCTGGTAGAGCCGGTTGTCCAGCACCCGATGATCTGCGTTCTTGCCCGAAAACCGCTCGATCTCGTGGTCTTGCCTGGCAAAGGCGCGCACAACCCGGATGCCGGTGAGGTTCTCCTGAACGACCGTGGTCAGGGCCGACTCGGCCTCGTCCTTCTCCCGAAATGCAGATCGCACGCGCAGAAAGAACAGGAGAGAGAATCCAGTGATCGGCGGGATCATCAACACCGAAACCACTGTCATTCTCGGGTCGATGGCGAACATCAGCGGCAGGGGCACGACGAACATGATCAGGGCGCGGCCGATCTCCACCACCTGGTTGGCGAGGAAGATCCGCAGCGTGTCCACGTCCGAGGTGCATCGCTGGAGTAGATCGCCGGTCTCGGCCTCGTCGAAGTATCCGACCGGCAGCCGCTGGAGGTGGTCATAGACCCGATCGCGGAGCCTGCGGATGATGCCCTCCGCAGCCATCGCCGCCCATCTTCCACGGAGGTAGGTCGCCCCACCCGCGAGTGCTGTGAGTCCCACAAAGACCACCGCCGGGAACCACAGATTTGCGGCGACGAACTCCCGCCCGCCGAGGAGCGCGAGCACGCCCAGAACCATCTTGGAAGGCTCGGATTCCCCCGTCACCAGTACGCCGTCGATGACAGCTTGGGGCACGAGTGGAGCCAAGTAGAGCAGGCAGGACGCCAGCACGAGGGCGGCAATCGCCACAGCGTACCGGATCCTGGACCCCGCCGTAAGTTTCCATATAGCAGTTATACTCTTCAACATGAGGGAATCTGTCCGGTGCGGATCAGTGGACAAGGAACGACGAAGCCCGCTCGGAGCGATGTCGCGAGCGGGCTTCAGTCCCTGGGGACTAGGACAGGGGGATCACCGGCTCACGTTGGGCTCCATACAACAGTGGCAAGGGTGATCTTCATGCAGCGTCTCCAGTGAACAAATGCGTAACGGACCGCTGACGACCCGCCAACAAATCTCTGCTGAAAGTTCCCGGTCGCCACCCGCCCCCGTAGTAGAACCGGACCTATGGAAGACCTCTCCGCCGCCATCGACAACCGCGTCGAGACCATCACCGCCCTCCGTCACGCCATCCACAGCTGGCCCGAGCCCGGCTTCGAAGAGGTCCAGACCCAGAAGCGCATCCGCGAGGAGCTGGTCGCGTTGGGGCTCGAGCCGAAGACCTGCGCAAGGACGGGTTTAGTCGCCGACATCGGCACCGGAACTCGCACCATCGCACTCCGGGCCGACATCGACTGCCTGCGAATGACCGAGGCGAATTCAGAGCTTCCCTGGCGATCGAGGCGAGACGGCTATGCGCACATGTGCGGCCACGACGGACACACCGCCACCCTGATCGGCGCCGCGCAGCTTCTCAGTGCCGCCTCGGGCCGCTTGGGTGGCCGGATCCGACTCGTCTTCCAGCCGGCAGAGGAAGGTCCTGGGGGAGCCGCCGAGATGATCGCGGACGGTGCGCTCGAGGGCGTCGACGAGATCTACGGGATGCACAACTGGCCCCAAGCGCCCCTCGGTACGCTGCGGACCATCGCCGGGCCGTGCATGGCACACGTCGCTGAATTTCAGGCGACGATCCTGGGAAATGGCGGTCACGCCTCACAACCGCAGCAGTGCGTAGATCCGATCCTGGCGGCCTCGGCGGTCGTGGTGGCACTCCAGAGCGTCGTCAGCCGCGCCGTGCACTACAAAGACAGCGCCGTGATCTCGGTCACCACGATGCACGGGGGAGAGATCTTCAACGTCATCCCCGATCGGGTGGAGCTCGGCGGCACAATCCGGGTGCTCAGCGACGAGGTCTGGGACGTCGTAGAGCGGCGCATCCGCGAGGTGGTCTCCAATACCGCCGCCTCTTTTGGTGCCCGAGGCGAGGTGGTGTTCAACCGGATGTATCCGGCCCTCGTCAACACCCCAGCCGAGACAGCCCACGTTGAGCGTATCGGCAGAGAGATCTTCGGTGCTGCCCACGTCGACGACGAGGAGCTGCCGCTGCTCGGTGCGGAAGACTTTGCCTACTTCCTGCAACATCGGCCAGGGTGCTTCTTCTTTCTAGGGGGTGGGGAGCCGGGCAGAAGCAACGCCGCCTGTCACGCCACCAACTACGATTTCAACGATGCGTTGATTGGTCCGGGCATGGCGTTCTGGATCCGGCTGGTCGAGGACCGACTCGGCTCCACGCTCTACCGTTGAGGAGTTGACTGGGCGTGGAACAACTGACCAAAAGCCACGCGCACAACCCAAGGAGCCTAGCGACCTGGGGAGCATTGTTCGTCGGCGCTCTGGCAATCCGATGGCTCTATCTGCAGGAGATCTCCACTCTTCCGGACTTTGACGTGCCAGCGGTGGACGCCGCCTATCACGACTACTGGGCCTGGAGCCTGGTGAGCGGCGAGTGGCTCGCTCCCGGCGGACAGATTGCCTCGGAGAGCCCGCAGATCGAGGGGCATGCGTTCTTCCGGCCCCCAGGATACCCCCACGCACTAGCCGCGATCTACGCCGTCTTCGGCCACAGCTTCCTCGCCGCGAGATGGGTTCAATTCACCCTGGGCGCCCTCAGCTGCCTGCTCGCTGCAGAGCTCGGTCGTTCAGTGGCAGGCCTGCGAGCCGGCTTTTTCGCCGGCCTCATCGTCGCCACCCACTGGGTAGTCATCTACTTCGAGGGAGAGCTGCAGCCGCCCGTCATCGCGACACCCCTGATCCTGGCTGCCTTCCTGGCTTGCCTGCGCGGAGGGAGGATGGGCGCAGTCGTCGCTGGGGCCGCCGTCGGACTCGCGGGATTGGTGGTTCCAAACGCCTTGATCCTCGCGCCGGTGCTGGCGGCCTGGTTCCTGTGGAAGGCAGAGCGCCCCGGTGCCGGATTGGTCGTCGCCGCCGCCCTCCTCGCGCTGGTGCCATCCACCGCGCGAAACTACAGCGTTGCCGGAGAGTTTGTACCGATCTCCACCAACTTCGGCATCAACCTCTTCGCCGGAAACAACCCCGACGCCACCGGCCACGACGTCGACGTTGCCGGCTTCGGCACCTCCTTTGATCACCTGCGCATGGTGGAGCTCGCCGCGAAAGAGGCCGACGCTCCCCTCACCCATGTGCAGGCCTCCCGACACTGGGCGACGAAGGGCCTGTCTCACGTCGCCGCCCATCCGGTGCGCGCCGCTGTACTCACCCTGAAGAAGGGCTGGATGTTCTGGGCCGACCGGGAGATCTTCAGCAACAAGGAACTGAACACTTCGCGCTCCGAGTCCGAGATCCTGGCCTGGTCGCCGTGGCGGTGGTCGATCCTGCTGGGCCTGGCGGTCATGGGTCTGGTGGCGAGCGGAAAGAAGCGACCAGCCGCCCTGTTGCTGTTCGGAGCCGCCGTCGCTTTCTCGGCGACCTACCTGCCATTCTTCGTCACCGCCCGCTACAGGGTTCCGCTCATCCCGGTTCTTGCGGTGCTCGCCGCGGTCGGAATCGAGGAGGTCCTCACCGCCTCCAGGGACCGCCTGGTCTTGCCCCTTTTCGCCGGCGCAGCGGCACTCGGGCTGGCTCAGATCGACCTCGCAGAGCCAATAAACCCGGCTCACTGGCACTATATGCTCGGGGTGAGCCACGCACGTCAGGGAGAGCGAGAGCCCGCTCTGGAGCGCTTCGCCCGCTCACTTCGAGCCGATCCGGAGCACTGGTCCACCCTGTACGAGCGCGCGAGGCTCTATGGCCACACCGACCAGGCACTCGCACTCGAAGACCTCCGAGTCGCCCACGCCGGTGCGCCAGAATCCCCCGCGATCGCCGTCGAATACGGATTGACCCTGCGGCGGGACGGCAAACTGGAGCAGGCCATCTCGGTGTACCGAACCGGCCTCGAACGACATCCCGATCACGCCCTGCTGAACCACAACCTAGCGGTGGTGTTGCGCAGCATCGACGACCTCGAGGGAGCCCTGGTGCACGCCCGGCACGCTGTGGAAGCGAATCCAGACTTCGGACAAGGGTGGGTCAACCTTGGAAACTACTCGGGACAGGCGCAGCGCTATAACGATGCTGCAGCGGCGTTCAAGGAGGCCACCCGCCTCGGTGCCCAGGGAGGCCGCCAGAACTGGGCGCAGGCGCTCTCCTGGGGCGGAAAACACGACGAAGCCCTTGCGATCTACAACGCGTGGGTGAACGACGAGGGCCGAGATCCCCAGGCCCTCATGCAGCTGGCGCAGGCCCTACAGCGAGCCGATCGAGACGACGAGGCCCTCGACATCTTTGCGGAGGCCCACAAAGCCGCTCCAGAGGACCCAGCGATCCGAGCCTATCGACTGCTCGCCCTCCTCGAGGCCGCCGATGCCGACACCGCTCTCGAGGTCGTCGTCGCCGGCCTCCGTACAACGCCGAAAGATCCCTACCTTTCGCTGCAGCACGCAATGCTTCTGGCCTCTCATCCCGACGCGGCCAGGCGAGATGGGGCCGCAGCCCTGGCACAGGTCGAGACCCTGCTTCCCATCCTCGGTGCGCAGCGAGCGGAGGTCCACGAGACCCACGCATGCGCCCTGGCGGAGCTCGGCCGCTTCGCCGAAGCCGCCGGCGCAATAGATCGAGCTCTGGTGCTGGCGGGCACTGATGACGAGCTCGTGGCACGCCTGACCACGCTGCGACTCGAGCAGCTTGCAGGCCACTCTTGTCGCATGAAAGCGCCGTGAACTGCGGACATCGCGACAGACTGTGTGGCATAGTTGAAGCTCCTGTGGGAGAAGGCGTGTCTTTGTTTTTGTTGCCGTTGTTCATGGCGGTCGGCTGTACTCCCGCAGAGGCCCCGCACAAGGACACGGAACCGACCAAGACCGTGCTCGACACGGCCACCGACACCACCGACACGGCCACGACCGACACGGGCCCGGACATCAATCCAGCCAATGTCTGCCCGGACGTCATCCCCGAACTTCCGCGCACCTACGCCGACACCCAGTTCACCACCGAGGAGGACTTCGACTTCGACGGTGGCGGGTATCTACTCACTCAATCCGGAGGAAGCATCGCGGCTTTGGATCGCAGCGGTGACGTTCAGATCATCCCGGTCCCAGGATTCCAGGACCCCTCGGGACTGCGAGTCGACGCCGCCGGGGACATCGTGCTCGCCGAGCCCAACACCGGCGATCTGCGAATCGTCTTTCGCGCCAACGGAGCCTCGGCGGTCTTGATCTCCGGAATGGCCAACCCCAACGGCATCGCGGCCGATTCCCTCGGCTATGTGGTCGTCACCGACTTCTGGAACAGCGGGCGTGTGGCCCTCGTAGATCCGGCGACCCGAGACATCTACGAGATCTCCCAGTCGTTGCCGAGTCCCAATGGGGTGTCCTTCTCCCAGGATGGTCAGCGGCTCTACATCGTCACCTCGAACGGAATCATGCGGGCCGAGCGTCTGTCCGACACCGAGTTCACCGAGCCCGTCGCGTTCGCCGCCTTCCCGGACAACGGCAATTTCTGGACCGTCACCCTCGATGTCTGTGACCGCATCTACACCGTGAACTACAGCACCGGAAAGGTCTGGCGAGCCGAACCGGACGGCACCGGCTGGGTGGGGGTCGTCGACATCGACAACTGGGGCTCCTACTCCGCGATCCGTTTTGGGGGCGGCGAGGGCGGCTGGGACCGCGACACCCTGTACGTGACAAGCCGGTCCTACCTGTATAGCGTTCCCATCGGCGTGAACGGTATTGCGCCGGTTGCACCCGTGTATTGAGCGATTCATATAGGATTCACATAGGTCCCAACCCAGGTGCACATCGGCCCCCTCGAGGGTCGCTAGGTTGTTTGGGAACAAAGGGGGTCGTGATGACCGAGAAGAATGGAACTGGGCTGCGCTGGGCCGGGCGAATCGTGGCATTTGGTTGGATGGCTTTCTGGACCTGGTTCAGCATCGCTTCGGGTATCGGCGAGTGGGGCGAGCTTGGCCTGATGGGCTTCCTCATGCACATGATCCTGCCGGCGCTTCTGTTGGTCGTGTTCGGAACAACCCTGGTCTCCGATCTGATCGGCGCCCTGCTCCTGTTTGTCTCGGCCGTCGCCATGGTCGTGGTCTTCACGCCCAGTGCCACCACCGCCGCGATCCTCGTCGCTCCGCCGGTGATAGCGGGTGCGCTGCTCCTCGCTGCCGGTGCCATCCGCAACCGCCTCGTCTAGAATGGCGGCCTCGAAGACGAGGTGCGCTGAGTGTCGACAGTCCTAGCACTCGGAGGCTGTGGAGGAGTCGGGCGATACGCGATCCCGACCCTGCTGCAGGACGACGGGATCGAGCGCATCGTGCTCGCCGATCTAGATGGAGACCGCGCCAGAGCACAGGCGGAGCGCTACGGCCCCCGGGTCGAGCCGCTCCACCTCGATGTGACAGACGACGGCGCCCTGCGGAGGGCCATGGCGGACGTGAACATCGTCATGAACACCGTCGGACCCTTCTTTCGCTTCGGCGTGCCGATCCTGCGAGCCGCCATCGAGACGGGCCGAAACTACGTCGACATCTGCGACGACTGGGAGCCGACACTCGCGATGCTCGAGCTCGCCGACCTCGCCAAGGAACGAGGTGTCACCGCCATCATCGGCCTCGGCATCACGCCGGGCGTCTCCAACCTGCTCGCGGTGGCCGCCGTGGGAGAGCTCGACGAGGCCCACGAGATCGTCACCGGCTGGGACGTAGAGGCCGCACTGCCCGAGGAGATCGCCTCCGAGCCGAGCGCCGCGACCGTGCACGGCGTCGAGCAGCTCACCGGCACCATCCGAGTACGCAGGGACGGAAACTGGTCGGACGAACGTCCAATCTGCGGGGTCGACGTCGACTATCCCGGCCTCGGTGTGCGCCGTGCCTGGACCATCGGCCATCCCGAGCCCGTCACCCTCCCGCGCAGCTTTCCCACGGTCCGAGACTGCTACAACGTGATGGTCACCCGCCGCAGCAACGTCGTCGCAATGCGAGCGCTGCGCTGGCTGGTCGATAGGGGGATCCTGGGAAAACGGCGGGCCGCCCAGCTGGCCGAGCGCGCCGAAGGAACCGGGGGCCACACGCCACAACTCGAGGAGGTGGTCGCCAACGCCACCCATCGCAGCCAACTGAATCTGCCACCGATCTTCGCCTTGGCCCGCGGGATTCGTGCAGACAAACCCGCTTCCGTCGGAGTCATGCTGCTAGCCGCTCCCGCCGGAGGCATCGGTGGCACGACTGGGGTCCCGCTCGGGGTCGGCGTCCGCATGCTCGCCGCCGGTGAGATCTCCAAGACCGGTGTGCTCCCTCCGGAAGAAGCCGTCGATCCTATGGCTTTCCTCTCCCATCTCGCCGGGCTGTGTGATCCACCAATGGACTCCGCGGAGTCACTCCTGCTCGTGTCGCGGTCGTGGGAGCCAGCCGATCTCCTCGAGACCCTCCGTCGGTGATAAGACGGGGGTCGCCATACGAGCGCGGTCTATAATCGCGCGATGTGAGGTGGGTTTGTACGCGGTCTTTTTGATCTGGGCCCTCGGCTGCAGCGGCGAGATGTCGTCCAAGGTGAACGACCAAAGCACCCAGCGTGTCCTCACCGAGCTGACCTGTGAGTCCGCCAGCCACGAGACGACCTCCCTCGGCGCGAGCTACACATTCGATCTGGACTGCGCCATCGCCTATTTCGAGCAGACCGGCTGCGACTTCGGGCTCGATCCGGACGGCAACGGCGCCGAGATCCCCTCCTCCACCCTCGAGGACCTCTTCAACGACCCAGTGTCCTGCAAGACGGGGAGCACCTGCAGCGGCTGCGGCGACGCCGACTCCCTCGCCACAGTCGAGGACTGCGCGACATTCGCGGCTTTCTCCTACTTCACCGAGAACGCCTGGTCCGACATGGCCGTCGCCTGTCCAGCCGACGGACTCGCCGACCCTGTGGCGGGATGCTCCATCGAGGGGTTGTCCTTCAGCGACGCCGAGATGAGCTGCGCGATCCAGTACTTCGCAAACATGACCTGCGATTCCTGCGCTGAGCTCTTCGACTCCCGCATCTGCGAGGACGCCATCAACAACCCGCTGCTGTGTACGGTCGGCGGCTCGTGCACCGGGTGCACCGACGGAGATGCCAGGGATAACGGCGTTACTTGCGAAGAGATCGCCGCCTACTCCTACCTCGGGCCGTCGGCCGCCGCGGACCTGCTCGCCTACGTCCAGAACAACCCGTGCGACGCCGGTGAGTGTGTGCCGGACTGCACCGATCGCACCTGTGGACTCGACGGGTGCGGGGGCCTGTGCGGCGAGTGCGGCGATGGCGAGACCTGCGACGTGATGGGTCAGTGTGTCGACGAGGGCTGCACCATCGAGGGCGTGTTCTTCGAGTCCTTCGAGGCCGACTGCGCCCGGCAGACTTTTGAGACGATGACCTGCGACACATGCAATGCGACCTTCGACTCAAGGATCTGCGAGGACGCTCTCAACGATCCGGTCGGCTGCACGGTCGGGGAAACCTGCACCGGCTGCACCGACGACGACACCCGTGACGACGGAGTGACCTGCGCAGAGGTTGCGGGCTACGCCTATTTTGGCGCCACATCCGCACAGCAGCTCCTCGACCTGGTGCGCGCCGATCCCACTTGTGGGGCGCCAGACATGGTGGTGGAGGGGGTTCCGCTCACTCAAGAGCAAGTCACGTCGATCCTCACGTTGGTCAACGGCGCCAGCCTCGAGCAGCTGGACGGCGAGGCGGGCCTGGACTCCCGGGCCGCGCAGAACATCATCGACGCGGTCCCCATCGCTACGATCGAGGATGTAGCTGCAGTTCCCTACGTAGCCACCACCGCCATCGAGCAGCTCCGGGACTACGCGCCGATCTGGGTTCCACCAGGTCTGATCAACTACAATGTGTCGGTTCAGACCCTGGCCGACGAGGCAGCGGGACCGGGCCTGGCGTCCGCCTACTACGGGCAGATCGTCAGCGTGAACCGGGCGATCGTCACCTCCGAGCCGTATCAGAGCTACGCCGGGGCCACGATCTTCGAGATCGCAGATCCGAGCTCCGGAAACGTCGAGCAGCTCAAGGTCTATGTGAATGCAGGTGCCGGGCAGGATCTCTCCTCGGTCAGCCTCTACGACGATCTCGCCATCACCGGAGAGTTCACCCAGTACGGGCAGGACTTCGAACTGGCGCTGGCCGACGCCGCCACCCACTCGGTCTCCATCAACAAGAGCGGTGTCTCCTACAGCGACTACGCCTTCATCCGCGCCGCCTGGCACAGCACCGCCGCAAACCCCGAGGGCTCGGTCTTGGTGGAGGCCTCCTTCGGCTACCTGTACACGGTACCGCTGCCGCTCTTCCTGGACCACCCGATGTGGCTGGGCAATCCTCCCGGATCACCGGCGGATAGCGGCAACGAACAGGACCACGCCTGGAACGGTGCTGCCCAGACCGCACTGAACACCTGGCTCGCCGCAAACTAGCTGCGCGATCCTTGCGCTTCGCTAGAACTGCAGGAGCGACGACCCGACGTGCACGTCGAGGCCCTGCAGCAGGCGCGGATTGTCGGTCTGCACCTCGAGCACCATCGTGCGCGGCAGGCCCTGGAGTGCCGTTCCCGACGCCACATTCATGAGCGTGCCGAGCACTTCTCCGTCGCCAGCAAACAGACGCACCGAATCGTAGGTGCCGGTATCGCCAGCTCCGACGTTGAAGGTCAGCGAGACCAGCTCGGCGTCGGGCGCCTGGATGAGCCAGATGCAGCTGGTCGCATTGCCGGCGGAGGTAGGCGCGGACGGAACGGCGACCAAACCCTCCGGGCCAGTGACTCGCAGCCCGCAGCCATCGGCGACTTGAGCGGCCTGGTTGACAGGCACCACGCGGATGGTCGGCGCGGCGACGCGCTCGGGAAGGGTCTGGGCGCCAGCAATGGCCGGCAGACCCATCAGAGCAGTTGCAAAGGCAACTTTGATCAGATCAGACAAAACATACTCTCACAGAAGAGCGGGCATGTAGCCGAGGTCAAGGCCGGAGTCAAACCCATGGGCTGTTAGCTGTCGTACATATTCCCCAGGTTTCGAGGACCGTCGGGGATGGCTGAGAATTATGCAGGTTCCACCCACATATGTTCGTCAGTTTGCAGGTCATGGGTGCAGCCGCAGGACTTGACCGGCAACTGTAGAGGTCATGGGTGCAGCCGCAGGACTTGACCGGCAACTGTAGACATCGATGAGATCAAGTTGCGTCTGATTTCACTTGGCCAGGCGGGTGCCTCCCCACTCGACCACCGTGAACCCATCTCGCTCGGGAGTCGTGAATTTCTGGGCTTCGACCTTCATCGATTTGCGGGCCGGCCGGTAGTACATCATCACGCGCACGAGGCTGTCGGGCTCCGGATCGATCTGCAGCGGGACCTGCTCATCCCAGCGGTCGGTCGCGAAGTGGATGAAGTTGAACCGGCTCTCTTCGAGGATCGGTGCCCAATAGATGATGAACTCGTTCGCCTCACGCGCGGAGAGCCCGAGCTGCTCGAGGGACTTGTCGAGGAAGGCCTCCGTGTGCTTTCGGGGGACCACCGATCCCGTCTCCAGCTTGTCGGGAAGCCGGGTGAGCCCCTCCCAGTACAGGGCGTAGAACTCCTCGTCGGTCTCGGTATCGAAGAGCGTGCCGTCGGGATGGGCGATGACGTTCCAGCCGTCGGGGCCGTAGTCCGGGTAGGTGTGCGTCGGTTCCACCGAGTCCAGATCCGCAAAGCTCACGGAGACCTCGGTGACTTCCTCCGGGTAGAGGTAGATGATCGGCTTCTTGGAGTTGCCGCGCTTGCAGCCGGAGGATGCGACGAGCGCGGTGGCGGCGACCAAAGCAAAGGTAAGGGTAGACCTCATTTTACGGCTCCTACTGTGCATTCCGTGCCCAGACCGTAGCATAGACAAGAAGCAAGCAGGCCGCCAGTCCTACTGCACCAGCACAGCGCCCGAAGTCCCGAGGACGCCGTAGTCCGGTCCACCAGCTTCGGCACCGGGCAAGTCGTGCTCTCCGATGGCGTCGACGCGAATCTGCACGCCCTTCTTGTCCTTGCAGGCCTTTCCCGACTGGCTGTTCAGATCGTAGACGGCTCCCCAGGCGATGCCGATCACGGTGCCGTCTCCGGTGCCCTGGTTGCCGCCGCAGTAGTCGCCGTCATCGCTCTCGAAGACCAGCATAGGACCTTCATAGACGTAGCCATAGGCGCCGGGGCTGAGTTCGCTGCACGGATCCTGGGCCGGAAGCTCCCCGTAGCGGCTCGGGTCGAACAGCGTGCCCTGACCCTCGATGACGTCGACAATGTGCTTGCGAACCGAGTTCTTGGTGCCGCCGTTCAGCTCCACCGGGTCGCCGATACCAGCCTCGCCAAACGAGCAGAAGCTGATTTGATCGCGCAGGGCTTGCGCCCCACAGCACTCCCCGTCTGGGAAGATGTACCAGGCATCGTCATCGGCTCCGTTGAAGACGAAGTCGAAGTTCTGAACCACTCCGAACTCGATGTCCTCGACCGCGCAGGTGGGAAGGCCGATGGGGATGAAGCAGTCGGCGGTGGACGCCCCGCCCGTCTCGCGCACAGCCGTGGACTGGGCGGCGGTCCTCATCTGCTGGACGCCCAACACACGCGACAGCAGCGCTGTAACTCCGCTGTTCTCGGCATTCACGCGCAAGGCATTGGCCGACAACAGCTCGTCCTCGGACAGCACATCGGGGAGCGCGGAGAAGCCGTCGACGTAGCTGCCGAGTTCGACCATGTCTGCCGTGAGGACGAACCCACCGAGCACGCTGTTCTGGTTGCCCACCGCCACGGCCACCGCCTTGGCGATGTCGACACCCTCCTGCGTTCCATCGAGATGCTCCACCCCGGCCAGCGCCGCAGCATCCACTGCACCCCCGATCTGGGCATTCGCAAGCCGAAGATAGCCATAGTCGACAGCGAGGGACGACACGCCAAGAAGGGCCGTCATGGAGAGGGCTACGACGGCGGCGTTGCCTCGACGATTGCATCGATGTGCTGACATTCCAGTTTCTCCCGGCAGACTTCTTGTGCTCATAAGGCCATCACCGCGCGGTGTTGCAGCTCGGGCATCGGCACAAAACCAACCAGAGCGGGGAACGCCATGGTGCCCTGGGCCCAGACAACGGTGACCGAGGCTCCACCCGCGTTCACGACGTCGGTGCCACTGGTCACCACCACCGTGCCCGGCAGTCCGCACTCCTCCCAGACATCGGCCGCCACCCCCTGGGCCAGCCCGGGGGCAGTCTGGGCGTCGCCACTGGCCGCAGCCGCGAGCACGCCCTCTTTCACTGCCGACACCATGCCGAGCTGCAGATGGAAGAAGTAGCCAGCGTCCACAGTGCCGGCGAGCACCGTCAACAACAGGGGGAGCGCAAGCGCAAACTCGACGGCCTGAGAACCGCGGCGCCGGGTGATTCTGGACATCAGTTCAACACCAATGCGGCGGACCGCGCCAGGAGTTGCTCGGGAACCGGGACGATGCCACCGGTGAAGCTGCTGTAGGACGAGACCGCGCAGCTCAGGACGAACAGAGCCTGGCCATTGCTTTGAGACGCCGTCGACTCCAGCTCGAATTGCTGCTTCACGCCGACACTGTTCAGATAGCCGGAGGCAGTCGCCTCACCCGCCGCCGAGGCCGCCGCAAAGACCACCGGATCGTCCAGGCCCTCCTCATCCTCCTGCTCGACCTCACCCGAGAACGCCAACGATGCCGGAACCCTGGCCGCTTCCCGCGCTCCGAGGCGACACGCCTCATCTAGAGCGATCTGGTTGAAGAACAACCATCCGTAGTCCATACATCCGAGCAGAATCGGAAATAGCACGACCGACACCAGTGCAAACTCAACCGCATTCGATCCGCGTCTGTTTCCCAGCACGAGGCCTCCCTAGATGGATCCCCACACTCGCTATCGACACCATCTCGAAGGAATTACACTGGTATCTAGAGCCCTGGGTTCGGAGCGCTGCCCGAATACGGGAGGCTGACGCCGAGTCCGGCATCCCAAGAAAGCGCAGTGTCTAGCGTCAGTGTCTCGGTGCCGTAGTCGATGGAGAGGATGCGTGCGGTGTCGACCTGCCCCTCCAGCTGGATGAGATCGCCGACCTCGCCGGCGATCCCAAAGCCATCCACGAAGTAGCCCGCATCCGCCACTTGCAGGGTCGTGCCGGAGCCCGCCGCAGTGGTCGTCGTCAGCCAGAGTCCGCGATCGATCAGCGCACTGCCCGGATCGAGGCTGTAGTCATGCCCTGGGGCGTCGACAAAGCCGGGATCCAGCTCCATATTGTCAGCGAACAACGCCGGATAGGTCGCCTCGGCCGCGGTGAGCGTGAGCCCGGGACCTTGAAACTCGACGATGACCTCGGCACCGGGCGCACCCGCGTAGATGTTGTTGCCACGGAAGTGGTATCCGGCCAGGCTCCGGTACACGATCTGGGCCTCGCCATCGGCCTCACAGCCTATGTTTGCGTACAGGATGTTGTTCACGAACAGGTTGTCGTCGAGCTGATCTTGGGAGCCCGAACCAAGGCCCACGCCGCCACACTCGTTGTCGTGGAAGACGTTGTTGTACACGCGGTTGTGCCGGTCGTAGTTGGCCTCGTCGCTGTAGCGCTGCAACCCGAAACCAGCGTTGGTGTCGTAGAAGGCGTTGTGCCGAATGATCCCGTTCTGCCCGGCATTCTGGATGCCGTTGCCCCCTGAGATGCTGTAGTACTTCACCGCCAGCGTGAAGCGGTTTCCCTCGACGAGGTTGTACTTGGTGGCGTCGTAGCGCGTGATCTCGTGGTCGAACCCCGATCCTTCGCAGTCGTAGATCTCCCCGATCTTCTGCTCGGCGTTTGCAAAGGTGTTGTCGCGCACGATGTTGTAGTTGCCACACTTGATGGCCCACAGCGTGTGGTCAGCGTCCTCGATGGTGTTGCCGCGGATCAAGTTGTAGTCGCAGGCGTGCAGCCCGAGATTGTCCTGGGTGGAGTCGGCGATGTAGTTGTCGATGATCCGGTTGTACGTCGCTTCCTGGAAAAACAGGCCGGTCTTCGAACTCCCGCCGGCATCGACGGCCGCCGTGAAGGTGTTGTTGCGGATCGTGCTGTAGTGGGTGTCCACGGCGTACATCCAGCGGCGCACATTGTCGACGGTGAGGCCATCGATCACTACCCAGGATCGGCCAGACAGCGTGATTCCGGGCTCCAGGCTGGCGCCGGTGATGATGGGCTCCTCACCGGCGTAGGCGACGAAGATGACCGGAGAGTCCTCCAGCCCGGAGTTCTCCACCACCAGCCCGTCTGTGTACGTGTCGCCACGGATGAAGACCGCAACCCCGGGGCCGGCATAGGCCGAGGCGCCGGCGAGGCTGTCGAAGGCCGTCTCCGCTCCGGATCCGCAGGATCGAGTTGCGGTATCGTAGTCGGCGCAGGTCGCCGCTCCGATCCCCTGGTCTACGTAGACCGCCTCGTCGTAGGTCAGTGTCGGCGTATAGGTCGTGTCGGTGTCGGCGTCGGTATCGGTATCGGCATCCGTGTCGGTGTCGGTATCGGTGTCCGTCTCCACTGCGGAGTCGTCGTCGGGCTCTTCCTTGTCGGGAGAGCAGGCCAGGATCGCCAGTAGGAACAGGGACGCACGCATCGGACCTCCACGGCGCGATGGTATCAGGGCAGCCCGCCCCCCAGGATGATGTAGGCCGCTCCGTCGCCGACGATGCCATAGACACCCGGCGAGCCGATAACCAGGTCACCAAGCCCATCTCCGTCGACATCGCCCGCTGCATCAATGGACGTTCCCGCCTCCGCACCCTCCTGTTCGCCGAGCATGCGCACATCGGCGCTGGCGAGGGTGAGACTGCCGACCCCGGGACCGTAGAACAGTCCCACGATGCCACCTGGATCCGACAAGACCGTACCGGCGGCGCCAACGACAATGTCCTCAAAACCGTCGCCGTTGACGTCCCCCGCGAAACGAGCGGTCTCGATTGGGAGGAGATTCAAGGTCTGCCCCGCGAACTTGGCTGTGGCATCAGTGGCGAGCTTGGCGCCAGTGACTGGGCCGCTAACCATCAATGCGCTGCCGATCTGGTCGCCTTGACCGTCGTGGTCGGTGGCCAGGATCAGCAGGTCCGGGTAGCCGTCGCCGTCATGATCCTCGCCTCCATCTGCAGCTTCTCGTATCCGGATGTCCCCATCGGAGACGATGTGGGGAACGGTGGCGTCGAGGAGCTGAGCACCTACGGTAGAGCCGGCGCCGATGTACACGCGCTGGTCGTATTCTCCCGGCGTGCCGATCAAGATGTCGGCGAGGCCATCGGAGTCCTGGTCACCGGCGGGCCGAACCGACGAGCCCGCGTAGACCCAACCCTCGCCGCCGTAGAACCGTGCGCGGGCATGGGTATCGAGCTCGGCGTCCGCCGGAGGACCCGCGAGCAGCCACACGGCGCCACCCTCCATGAACAGCCCGGCGCTCCTGTTTCCGACCGCCAGATCGGCCCGACCATCTCCATCGGCATCACCCACCAGCGCCACTGCGTAAGACTGGGTAGCGCCCATGGCGAGATTGGGTCCGTCGGCGTGGTGAACCAGCACATCTGGGGCAGCGTACGTCGACATTGCGGCACCGGCAGCGCCGTACAGCACTCGGGCGACATCGTCGCGAACCTCGTAGGGCTCGAGGCGGCCTCCCATAGCGACATCGTCGAGCCCGTCGCCACTGACGTCCTGACCGCCATCCAGGGCGTGTCCCACGAATCTCCCGGACCAGGTGACGTCGGCGCTCGCAACGTCCGGCTGGTTGATGGGACCGAGCAGCAGATAGGCCTCGGGGGTGGCGGCGTCACTGATCACAACGTCGTCCAGCCCATCGCCATCCACGTCCCCGGCCCCGGTCACCTGCCAGCCGAGCGCTCCCCCGGGGGTGCCGATGAAGCGGTACGGCGCCTGATCGAGGGGCAGGTCGTCGTCTATCGTCGTGCCCCCGGTGTCCTCCGCAATGCCATCGGAGTCGGTGTCGACCTGAACAAGGTCCGTCGTACGCGGGCGCTTGTTCTTCTGATTGTCCGCGTCCTTTGTATCACATGCGGTGGCGCACAAGACGAGCAGGAGGCCTGACCAGCCCGTGGGGCCGGCCAACGACGTCGGCAGGATCGAACTCATATGTTCCTCAGCCGCGTCCCACCCGGAACATGCCATGGTTTTCGCCCGAGATGTCAGGCTGAGTTGGCCCCTCGCACAAAATACTGCATCCGACCGTGGCGCTCAAAACCCTGAGATGCGACGATCGGAGCCGAAGATTCGAGGCGCGCATACAGTCCGACCCGCTCTAGACCGACGGTCCGGGCGAGTGCCACTCTCGCCGCCACGACAGCTGAATAGGCCCCACGACCGCGGGCCGAGGGGATGGTGCCACCCATCCAGAGCAGGCCGAAGCGCAGGTCTGGAAAGGTGGTGAGCCCGGCCGACGAGATCGGCTGCCCATTGGCGTCGTACGCCACAAATCTGTGCACGCGCGTCGCCGCCCCTGTGCACTGCCGCAGCTCGAGGGCCAGGTGCTCGTCGCTCCGGTTCACCTCCCGGCCGAAGGCGAGGTTCGTCACCGCATACAGGTCGTGAAGGCGATCCATACGGTCGACCGGCAAGACCGTGATGCCCGCCGAGGGCCGAGGAACGTAGGTCGTGGTGTCGACGGTGAAGGCATCGTGCTCCCCACCAGGCTCGAAGCCAACCCGTGCCATCGCCCGCGACAGAGCGGCGCCGCGGTTGCTTGGGGTCACCATCCAGCGGCTCCTCACTCGGCGATGGGCCTCGCTCACCTCGTCGGCTGCGGCCTCGGCGCGATCGTCGCTGGGACTGCGAACGACGCCGTTCATGACCAGATCGTCCCGGTCGCAGCACGTGTACAGAAGCTCTGGCTTGTCGACCACGCGCACGTCGGAAGGAACCCAGAAGAAGTCCCAGTTGGCGCGCTCGAGCAGCTCGTCAGGTGTCATCTCGTCCTCCGCAAGAAGAGGAGCAACAGCACGCCACCGAGTGCAGCCGGACCTGGTTCACCGCCTCCCGAGCACCCACACTTCTTTGGCTCCGAGACCTGTGCGTCCTCCTCGGGCACATCGGGGATGCCGTCGATGCTGGCAACGTCGATCTGCCCGAGGTCCTCGCAGTCGGAGGCCGTCGCCTCGTCACACTCCACCTGAAAGGTCAGCTCGTAGGCCTTGTTTATGGTCTGGCCGTCGATGATCTCTGCCCCGCTCTTCAGTCGGGCGGTGTACCAGCCCCCAGGAGCCAGATCCTCGTCGGGCATCAGGCGCACGAGACGCGTGAAACCCGCTCCCCACCTGGTGTTTCCCTGGGTGAACGGAACCGACACGCCATCGGAAGCGAGGAGCTCGGTGAGGCCGTCCTCGTAGTGAACCCCAGCCCCAAACACGAGACTCGCCCAGCTGCTCGTCGAAGTGTGATCGTGAGTCAGCAGCCGTCGCGGCTCCTCTGGAAAGGCGAAGACCGTGACATCATCGGCCTCGAAGCTCCCGTTCAGTCGCGCCCACATCGCCTGTTGGTGGCGCATCGTCGGGTAGATCTCCGCCCGCAGGCTGCCCGGGACCTCCGGATCCAGGTAGTGGGTGCGCGTCCAGCTCAGGGCATCTTCGTGGGACTCGCCGATGGAGGCCGCGATGTCGGGACCGATGTCGTCGTTGATGTAGAAGGACGTCACCAGATCCACCGCGTCGAGGATCACCTCCTCGGTGACCTCTTCGTCGAGATCGGCGTACAGCTCGAGCAGCGCCTCCATGGGCAGATCTTGCTCGGGCACGAAGCGCACGTGCTCGTCCATGACCAGGAAACCGTCGGTGGCCGGATCGGCGTCATCCTGCCCTGCACCGTCATTTTCCTCGACCTGGTACAGGAACAGGGAGTCGAAGATCGAGTCTTGGATCCCGTGGGAGGCGCAACCCATCAAGAAGGCGACGCGCTTTTTGGACTCCATGGTGGTCCACGGCGGCGGGTCGTTGATCTGGATCCACTCCACGAAGTCCTGGATGAAGGGCTCCCAGTGGGTGTGCTCCGAGTAGGCTCGGCTGGCGGAGTCGTTGGCGGCGTACCCGGTGTCGGTGAAGGTGGCGCCGAACAGCAGCGCGTTGAACACCTCGGGCTCGAGCAGGAAGGCTCGGAGATCGTCGTCGGGCATGTTCTCGACCGCCCACCCGGTGACGTGCACGTGGCCCCAAAGCCCGTGGGCATCAGCGCTGCCTGCCGCGAGCAGACCCAGGATCACGGCGGCCCGCTTCAACGAAGGATCTCGGCTTGGCGAGTCCACTTCAGGCGCTCGGCGAGCAAGGTCGGATCTGGCTGGGAGCGGGCCGTCGGTGCCACGTTCTCGTTCTGCCCGACAAAGAAGCGGGTGCGGGCCCAGCGGAACTCTCCCCCCTCCTCGATGAATGTAATCGGCAGGATCAAACCCTGGATCTGCAGGTAAAAGTTGTCCGGCGTCCACGGGATCAGCCGCTTGCTGTAGGGAACAAAGTTCGTGTCGAGCAGCGGCATGTCGAGCATCAGGTCGTCACCGTCCACATAGAACTCCATGGTGCCGACATTGTACGGGTCGTTGTAGGTGGCGACGTACTGGTTCAGGTCGAGGTCGCTCACATCGATGTCGAGGGGCACCGCGTCGGGGAGCTCTGCAAAGGTCGCCACGGTCTCGGCGAGGATGTCGGCGCTCACGTGAGCGTAGTCCTTGCTCGTGAGGACCGCGACGCCCACACCCTCACCCGGGAACAGGTAGAGATCCGCCGCAAACCCCGGCATATCGCCCATGTGGTAGACCGTCGGAACCTCTACCAGGCCGTCGCTGGTCTGGAGGCCCACATCCGAAAACCAGCCGTAGCCGTAGTGGGAGATCCCCGGAAGCGGCATGAGGAGATCGGCGATGGGAGCCTGCATTTCGTACCGCAGCTCGTCTCCCAGGACTCCCCCGCCGTCCATGGCCCAGATGCCGAGGCGGGACAGATCCACGACGTTGGAGAAGACATACCCGGCCGGACGTCCCCAGCCGTTGTCGTAGCTGTCGGGCTCGACCCGCCGCTCCGAGAGCAGTCCGTCCCAGTCATAGCTCACCGACGAAGCGTAGTTTCCGTCGGCGAGCACGTCGTCGGGATCGAAGAAGGTGCGCTCCATTCCCAAGGGGAGAAGCACGTCATCGGTGATCTTCTCGGAGTAGGAGCGGCCGGTGGCGACCTCGAGGACCCGCCCAGCGACGATGAAGTTGTCGTTGCTGTAGTTCCAGAACGAGCCCGGGGTGGCGGTCAGGAACCAGTCGTTGACCAGGTCGCCTTCCACGAAGTCCCGAAGCGCTTGGTTCTTGGTGGAGCCCTCGATGGCCAGGTAGTCGTAGATCGCCGCTTCCTGGGTGAGGAGGTGCGCGACGGTCATCGTCGAGGTCCAGCCGGGGTTCCGCCAGAAGTCCCAGTCACCGATGATCGAGGGCACGGTCTCGTCGAGGGACAGGCTCCCGGCCTCCACCTCCTGGAGCACGCCGATAGCCGTAATGGGCTTGGTGATGGAGGCGATGCGGAAGATGGCGTCGGGCTCGAGGCCTTCGCTCTTCTTCCTCGGGTTCCGGCTTCCAAGGCCCGCACACCACACGATCTCGCCGTCTTTGAACACTGCCACCGCTCGTCCCGGAGCGTCCCAATCCAGGCGGTCGTCGTCGAATAGCGCCGCTAGATCGTCATAAGTTCCGTCATCCACCGGGCAGCTAGGAGCCTGGTCTGCGGGTTCGTCGATGACCACGTCCGCCGCGGGTTTCGGTTTGCAAGCAGCGGCCAGGACAGCGAGAACGACAACTCTGTGCACGGAGCACCTCCGCCAGTCCGTACGGGTAACTCGCGCCCCTATTCCATCGGGGAGCTCACCTCGATGATAATGGGGGCGTCGCTATTGGAGAACCTGATGGGCGCACAGTGGAAGCAGAAACACCGGGTCGCGGCGGCCGGGGCACGAGGTCAGCTCTTTGGCAAGCTCGCCAAGGAGATCATGATGGCCGCCCGGAGTGGCGCCGATCCGGACATGAACGCAGCGCTGCGTATGGCGCTGGAGGCAGCCCGAAAGCAGTCGGTGCCAAAGGACACCGTGGAGCGCGCCATCAAGAAGGGCGCGGGGCTGGTCGACGGTGGGGTCGACTTCGAAATGGTCACCTATGAGGGTTTTGCGCCCCACGGCGTGCCGGTGATCGTCGAGTGCCTGACCGACAACAAGAACCGGACCGCGTCCAGCATGCGCATCCTCTTCTGGGGCGGACAGCAGGGCTCCATTGGCAGCGTCTCCTGGGACTTTCAGCGCCGCGGCGTCATCGAAGCCGCGCCACCTCCGGGGGGAGAGGACCCCGAGGAGGCGGCCATCGAGGCGGGGGCCGACGACGTCGAGACCGAGGACGACACCAGCACCTTCATCACCGCTCCCGACGAGCTGCACGCCGTCGGAAACGCACTCACCGAGCGGGGCTGGACCACCGAGTCCTCGTCCCTGGCGTGGATCCCCAATAATCCGGTCGAGCTCACCGAGTCGCAGAGCGAAGAGGTGGAGGCGTGGCTGGAGAAGATGAACGCCGACGATGATGTGCAGAAGATCTTCGTGGCGCTGGGCTGAGCAGTCCGGTTGCCGAGGAGCAACCACCGCAGTACGCTCTATCCATGAGTGTACGCGCCACAGTCCGCCGGTCGCCTGGTCGTTGACGAGCCCACTGATCTTCCAGATGGCACTGTCTTGGACTTGGTGCCGATGACGAGGGCGACGAACTCGACAGGCTCGAGCGACACGCCTTGAATGCCGCCATCTCACGCAGCCTGAGCCAGGCTGATGGCGGCGAAACCGCCCCTGTCGAGGCGATTCTCGCCAAGCTAAGGACACGAAGCGGGCAGGGCTAGGTCTCGGCTATGCGCGGAGGACGGAGGTGGCGCGAACGTAGCTGGCCGGGTCCAAGCGCCGTATGGGTGTGGAAGGCCGCTGCCAGAATGCGCTTCGAGAGCTCGTTCAGGGTGGCCTCGTCGGGCCGGTTGCCGGCTCTGCGCACCTTTGCTTCTCCGCGGTAGAGAATCGGGCTATCGCGCCGCCGGAAGCGTCTGACTGTTCCGGGTGACCGTCGCCCAGGCCGTCACCAACAAGCTCCTAGCCGAACTCCTCGCGCTGGCTGCGCAGCATGAGCCGCTCGTAGACCCTCGGAAAGATCCGCGAGATCCACCAGCTCAGCCGCGCCACCCGCCCGAGCACGACCACCCGCTGCCGTCGCTCGCACGCGTTGACGATAGACTCGGCAACGTCGTCTGGGCTCAGGGGCACGCCGCGGGCTGCGGTCCGATTGCCCAGCGGAGCACCGTCTCCGTCGAGGGCAGCGGTTCGCATGGCGGTATCGGTGAAGTAGGGACAGGCCAGCAGGACGGTGACGCCGGTGCCAGCCAGCTCGGCGCGCAGGCTGTCGAAGAACCCATGCAAGGCGTGTTTTGAGGCACAATACCCCGTCCGGCCCACCAAGGGTGCGAAGCCGGCGACGCTGGAGAGCGCGACGATCCATCCCCTGCGAGCGACGATATGGGACAGGGCAGCTCGCGTGCAGTTCACCGAGCCGAAGAAGTTCACCTCCATCACCCGCCGCAGGACGACCGGATCGGTGGAGTCGAAGGTGCTGCGATGGCTGATTCCGGCGTTGTTGACGAGCACATCGAGACGCCCGAACTGGGCCACCACGGCGTCGACGGCGGCTTGGCAGCTGGCGGGGTCGGTGACATCGCACACCGCGGTGAACTCCACTCCGTCAAGCACGTCGGAGGCCGCTCTCAGCGCATCGGGATCGATGTCCAGCAAGGCAACGCGGGCGCCGGCCTTGGCGTAGGCAGCGGCGAGTGCACGACCAATGCCGCCAGCGCCACCGGTGATGGCCACGACGCGTCCGCGGAAATCAGCGCGCACGACCCTGCCGATAGAGGGCAAACACGTCCCGGCTGTGGGTCGGCACGTAGCCAAAGTCCTTCTTCAACGACTGATTTGCCATTACTGGCCGATGGCGGAGGAACATGAGTTGCTCGGGACCGTACTGGGACAGGCCACGCTTGTGCAGAGACCTGAGGCCGCGCTCGAGGAGGCGGTCGGGGAGCGCGATGTGCCGGCCCCCCATGGCGACCGCCACCTCACGAAGGGTCATGACCCCGTCGCCGGTGAGGTTGTAGATGCCAGCTCGGTCTCCGAGGGCGCCTTGGGTCAGGCAGCTGACGACGTCCTCGTCCCAGATGAAGCAGAAGGGCGTGTCGACACCGCGGATCCCGACCACGAACTTCTTCTCGAACAGGGCGGTGATCTGGTTGTTCACCGAGCGGCCAAGGATGGTCGAGACCCGGAAGATCAGCTGCTGGAGTTCGGGGTGTTCGGTACGGTACTCGGCGAGTAGCTCCTCGACAAGCCGCTTGTGATAAGCATAGGCAAACGCCTGGTTTCCGCGTAGAGGAGCATCCTCGAACAACAGAGCGGCGTTGTCGGGGCTGTAGCCATACGCGGCGCCGCTGCTGGTATAGACGAACTTGCCGACGCCCGCCGCCATACAGGCCTCGAGCACGTTGCGGGTACCGTTCACCTCGACATCGAAGAGGAACTCGCGGGTCGCACCCGGAGGCGGCGTGACGATGGCCGCGAGGTGCACGACCACATCGATCTGGTGTTCCTTGAGCAGCTCGACGAGCTCATCGCTGCGAATGTCAGTGATCTGCGAGATCACGCCTTCAACCGCCGGAGGCTGCCGGATATCGGTGGCGATGATCTTGTTTCCCGGCGGCATCTCGGCGGCCAAGCGAGCGACGGTCAGCCGCCCGATGTAGCCCGCAGCACCAGTGACGAGGATGTTCATCGACCTAACCCTTGGGCTCGCTGTGCATGTCCTGGAAGTCCTTGAGGTGCGGCGCCCAGAGATGCTTGACCGGGTCGACATCGACGTGGATGACAGCGGGCAGGCCCGAGGCACGAGAGCGCTCGATAGCACCCTTCAGACCGTCCGGATCGGCCACTCGCTCGCCGTGTGCGCCCATGGACCGCGCCAGGTCGTCGAAGGCGATGCTGTTCAGGTCGGTGTTGATGGTCTCTTCGGGGGAGAGCGTGCCCATCACCAGGGTCTTGATCGGCTTGAGCTTGAACTGCTGGTTGATCTTCACCATTCCCCACGCCTTGTCGCAGAGCACCAGCCAGATGATCTTCATCTCGTTGCGGACCGCAGTCTCGATCTCTTGGGGATGGAAGCCCATCGCGCCGTCGCCGATGATGCAGTAGACCTGCCGATCGGGGAAGGCCGCCTGGGCGCCAATGGGCTGCGCGCAGCCGGCACCGAGCATGCCCATCTTTGGGGTCGTGAGGACCATGCCCGGAGTGCGAACCTGGTGGAAGAAGTTGGTCCAAACCGCAGTGTTGCCGCCATCGAGCACGAGGATGGCGTCGTCGTCGAAGATCTCGCGACAGGTGCTGGGAACGTGGGCAGAGTGCATGGGCATCGACCGCTTGGCCAGGTGTTTGTCCAGCTTCTTGCGACGCTTGGTGCATGCCTTGCGAAGGGCGTCGGTCCACTTGCGTCGGCTGGCGGCGACCTCGGTTCGACCCAGGGCGTTGGTCAGCGCCGGAAGGAACTCGCTCACGTCGGCCTGGACCGGGAGCTCGACTGGACGGATGTTGGCGAGGACCTCGGGATCGATGTCGACCTGAATCAGGGTCTGGCCGGAGCTGGCCCAATACGGCGCCTTGCCCCACCAGTCGGTCTCGCCGAGACGGGAGCCGAGGACCAGGACAACATCAGCCTCGTTCCTCGCTTTTGCGACGGCATCGAGGAAGATCATAGACACAGACAGCGGGTGGCGCTCGTCGACGGCGCCGCGGGCAGCCCAGCTGGTGGTAATGGGGGCACCGAGGCGCTCGGCCAGGGCCGTGACAGCGTCGAAGGCCTGGGAGTGAATGACGCCAGAGCCGACGTGAATCATCGGGCGGGCGGCGCCGCGGAGGAGCTCGGCGGCCCGCTGGATCTCGGCATTTCGCGGTGCAAAGGTGCCGCTCGAGCGGTACTGTTCGGGCTTGCGGAACCAGTCTTCCTTCGTCTCGAAGGCGCCGTTCATGATGTCCTCGGGGATGTCGAGGTGCACCACACCGGGGCGGCCCGAGAAACACATGCGCAGGGCGCGGCGGGTGAGCTCGGCGACCCGGTCAGCAGACGGAACGTGGACCGAGAACTTCGCCATGGCGCGGATGGCCTCGACCTGGGGGAAACACTGGAAGGTGCCTCCGCGATCGGGCTCGACGATGGCGTGGCGCCGAGAGGTCGTGATGAGCAGGACGCGGTTGCCCTCTGCGTTCTCGACCGCGACACCCGGCAGCGCATTGGCGACGCCGGGACCGTTCGAGGCCATGCAGACGCCGAGCTTGCCGGTGAGCCGGGCATAGGCGCCGGCCGCGTGCACAGCACTGGTCTCGTGTCTTGGGGTGACCAGCCGGATCGAGTGGTCGCCAAATGTGGAATACATGCCGAAATAGGTGCCGTCGATAATGCCGAAGACGGTGTCAACACCCTCTGCTGCGAGCAGTCGGGTGACGATTTCTCCGCCCTTGACTGTGGACGTTCTGAAACCGGGAATGATGGCCATTTCTACCTCCTGCCAGACATATTACCTATCCTAACCGATCGGTCAAACCTATTGGTTAAACCTTTTGGTCAGGTTATGGGTAGGCATGGCTAAAAAAGAGCGTGCAGAGCAGATCCTCAGGGCCGCCGACGAGTTGTTTGGCGAGGTCGGTTTCGCGGCGGTGAGTGTCCGGGATGTCGCCCAGCGCGCCGGCGTGAACAAGGCCCTCGTCTTCTACTACTTCGGCAGCAAGGAGGCGCTCTTCGAGCAGGTCCTGGAACGGTATTATGCCGCTCACGCCGAGGCTTTCGAGGGAGCCTTCTCCGCCGAGGGAACACTGCAAGAGCGCATGCACGGGGTGCTCGATGCCTATCTGGACTTCGTCGATGAACACCAGCGCTATCCCCGGCTCGTTCAAGGGGTGATCGTCGGAGACTCCGAGCACCACGCGTTGGTGGGCCGCAACCTGCAGCTCCTCTATGGGTACGTGGAGCGCGCACTGGGCGAGGTCGCTCCGACCGAGGGACCTCTCGCGGCAAAGCAGTTCTTCGTGACGCTGTCGGGGGCGGTGATCAACTACTTCACGTACGCGCCGGTGATGGGGGCGCTTTGGGACGACGACCCTCTCGCTCCGGGTCGCCTTGCCGAGCGGCGGGCACATCTACACTGGGTTGTCGATGCCCTGTTGAGTGGGCTGGAGCGGCGCGGTCGGCCGAGGGAAGCCGGACTGTGAGGGTCGAGCCCCGGCCAAACTGACTCGCGACCTCGACATTGCCGCCCATCTGCGACAGCGATGCTACTGGCCTTTGCGGGCCTCCGCAGGCGCGGGTGAGGTCAGAGAAGGACGAAGACCAGAGCCAACATGGCGGTCACCATCAATGTGCCAGTAACTACCTGCACTTTTGAGGTCGCTGCCGCCGGCATGAACTGCCAGGGCGCGTCGATGGGCTTGAGGTTGAAGGAGTCCCTGGGGGCCTCGTCGAACAGATCGACGTCGCCGAGGAACTCGATTTCCTCTCTCTCTGGCTGAAGAGCGGCCAACCTTTCACCCCGCCTACTCTATCGACACATTGCCAGTGCACTTGAGGCAACCGTGACAATGCGCTTCCACCTTGGCCCTCGACTGGCGTTGGTGGCTGCTACACTCTCGTGCATCGAAGGAGGGTCGAATGAGAGGCCTGTTTGTTGGTGCATGTTTGCTGCTCGTCGCCTGTGGAAGCCCTGGAAGCTCCGAGATCGAGGAGGAGGAGTGCACAATCGATTTGTCGACGACCTATGCCGACGCCGACGGAGATGGCTACGGTGACGACGCTACTGCAGAGGAGACCTGCGGCACAGAGGATGGCCGAACGACCCAAGGAGGAGACTGCGACGACAACGAGCCCAACTCCTTCCCCGGGATCGCCGAGGCCTGTGATGGACTCGACAACGACTGCGACGGGGTGATCGACGACGGACTGCCGCTCAATACCTACTACCCAGACGCCGACGGCGACGGATTCGGCGACCACTTCAACACCACGGAAGCCTGCGCGCAGCCGCCAGACCACGTGAGCGACGACACCGACTGCGACGACACCCTGGCCGAGGTCAACACCGACGCCACCGAGATCTGCGACGGGCTCGACAACGACTGCGATCAGCGCATCGACGATGACGATCTGGACACCGACGAGACAACCATGCAGGAGTGGTATCGCGACAACGACGCCGACGGATTTGGCGGCGGCAACATGCAGCTGCGCTGTGACGGGGGCACGGGCTCGACCCTCGACGGCTCGGATTGTGACGACACGAACGCAGACATCTACCCCGGAGCTCAAGAGGTCTGCAGCGGCGTCGACGATGACTGTGACGGGCTCATCGACGACGACGACCCCGATGTCGATCCGGCCTCGCAGACCGATTGGTATGTCGATGCGGACGGTGACGGGCTCGGCATTGTCCTCGGGAGCGTGACGGCGTGTGAGCCTCCCAGCGGCTACGTCGGCAATGCCGACGACTGTGACGACACCGATCCCCTCGCAGGCCTCCTCACCGACTGGCTGCTGGACAACGACGGCGACGGCGTGGGAGCCGGGATCGCGGTGGGCAATGGCTGCTATCCCCCATACGGTGGAACAGCCCCCGCCTATCTCGGCGTGGATTGCGACGACTCAAACCCGGCCATCTTCCCAGGTAATGCAGAGATCTGCGGCGACGGCATCGACAACAACTGCTCGGGTGCCGACGCCCCGTGTGGGCCAATCGGCGACTTTGTGATCAATGACGGTCCCCCCTGGGCTACGGACCCGCCGGTCTACAACTGTCTCGAGGCCTGTGCGCTGCTCTTTGGCGGCGTCGATGTCGACTACTATTGCAGCACATCTCCAGCGTTCGTCGACAATCAGGCATACGTCGATGGCTGGGGAGACGCACAGTACTGCACGAGTCCGGTGGCCGAGGACTACAGCCTCGAAGATCCGGCGAACCCCGGCTACGACTGCGGCATGGGGAGCTGCTCGTACTCGGCCTACGTCAACGACCACAACTGTACGTCGATCAACTACTGCTGGGCACGCTGAAGGGCGCGGCGTTGGCGTCGTGTGCCAAAACTCGATCGACGAGATCTGCCGGTCTTCCTCGGGTTCTTGAGCGTCGCATCACCGCAGGATGGTGTCAGGAGTCACGATTCCTGCAACGCATCCACTGACGGCGGGCGTCGAGAATAGCTATAGAGACGGGTCGATCGAGTTTTGGCACCACACGTCCGCGCTCTGCCTCCACGCCATCGCCGCATCCGAAGATCTCCGCGCTCCGCCACCACGCAGACAGTCGAAAGTGTCAGTCCTTCGGTTCAAAGGAGGGCGGTGGCGAACGTCAAGGGGTAGGAGACGAGGACTATCCCGTTGCCCTTTGACTCGGGGAAATGCATATGTTGAAACTGCTTTACAATGCAGGCATGTACAGGATCAGAACACAGGCTCGAGGTCGTGACCCTGGCGCTGCTTACGGTGCCATCGTAGGCGATCACCAACTTGACCTTCGCCTTCCCGTGGAGCTCTGGATCCCACCACAGCTCCCGGTCGTAGCAGTCGCGAATCTGATCCTGGTGGCGTTCGATCACCGAGTTGATGAGAGACCGGTCGAGGGCGCCGATGACAATGGGTTCTCCGAGCGTGAGCACCCCGGGTTTATGGCGGTTGATCCCTGGAATCTTGATCTGGGTATCGGCGATCGCCGGCCTCATGTGGGGCTCAAAGACGCAGTTCCCGCACCTCGTGATTCTGCGCCGGAGGCACCCATTGAATCCACCGCTCCGTCCAGGCGAGTCCCATTGATCGGGCACAGCCAGTGTCGCGCTCCACTCGCTGATGTCCTCGGGAAAAGAGACCTCCCCAGGGCCGATCTCGACCGCGAACAGGTGCCAGACGTAGAGGACCAGTAGCGTGCACGCGACCGCCAGCGTCGAGAGGGGAACATCCCTCCAGGTCTGCTCGATCTGAAGCCATTGGCCCACTTGCAGCCCTCCCGTACCAATACGACATGGGTCGAAGGCTCGGGTTCCGCCCAGTGCCCACTGAGACCTCTTCTTGGCCGGCGACGACCTGGGTCGCGGTCAATGCAAACCCATCGGGGGAAACCATTACGGCGGTATCTGAGCCGCCAGCGTGCTCCACCAGCAACACTGCATTGGTTGCGCGTCGTGTGCCAAAACTCGATCGACGAGATCTGCCGCCCGCACAGTGGCGTGGGCATCGTAGGCCCGCTGCCGGTCGTCCCCCAGCTGGGCATCGGCGAACATCCGGATGGACTCGTAGAGCCGAAAGCGCCGCGGTTCATCGGGCTTTCCATTCGCGATCGACAGAAGCTGCCATCCGCGGAGGCGATCGATGGCGTCGAGAGTCGCGATGTCCCCCAGACCCGTCACGGCTTGGGCGCCACTCACCGTGGCTCCTCTCACCGTCCCGCAAGAGTGCGAAGCGTTCGGAGAGGCGGGCGTCGAAAACAGCTACAGAGACGGGTCGATCGAGTTTTGGCACCACACGCCAGCTCGCTCGGGGACAACTATCACCGCGTCAAGCGGGCCGCAGATGCACGAACATCCGACGCCGCCTGCCTCGAGACCGGGTCGCCGCACCCCGACTCGGCGAGCAGCTCGTCGCAGCGGGCAACGCCCTCCAGCACCTCATCGATCACGCGTTCGGCGTGACGGGCCAGACCTGCCCCCTCCGCCAGCGCGATCAGATCCGGGCGGGCGATGTGGCGGTCGATCCCGTTGACGGTCGTTGTGTGCCGCCCGCGGTTCCCAGGTGAGAACGTGAGGTCATAGCCGGGGGCAAGCCGCCAGCCGATGTCCCGATCGAGAATCCAGGCGAAGTTCTTGAGGTGGTCGTCGCGGTTGGCCGCCGCCACGTTGAACACGGCCAATCGGAACAGCGCCAGCACCTGGGCCTGGTCGCCCTCGCAGATCAGCGCGCACAGACGGAGCAGCGCGCCGTAGTCGACCAAGGCAGTCCGAAAGTCGGCGTCCAAGGCACCGGCCGCCGAGAGCATGTGCCGGCGCCGCCCGGAGGATGAGCGATCGAAGCGCCGAGCCGCGAAGCATGCGCCCACACCCGGCACCTCGAGGATGTGGGTCTCGGGAACCGAAATGCCAGCGGCCTCCGCGAGACGCATCCACGCGAACTCACGACGGCCGACGTCGACGTCCTCGTTTCGGGCGGGAAACTTGACCAGCCACGCGACCCAGCCCGGGGGCACGGTTCCCTCACCATGACGGACCCCAGGTCCACCCTCCTCCCGAAGAGCGATCAGTGCCTTGGGGCGCGCACCACCGGGAGATCCCCCCGTCCGCAGGAGCTCCGGAAGCACGACCTCGACCCGGTCGTCGAAGACGTCTTGCGCGTGCGCGGCGAGCCGAGCCAGGTCGATCGCCTCGTCGAGGGCTCCTCCCGGGCCGGTTGCTGGCTCGAAGCACAGAGCGCCCATCGTATTGGATCCCAGAAAGGCCAACTCCTCCAGAGGAGACACCGAGCTCGCGGGTCGTCCTTGGGCCTGAAAGGCCCGGTGAAGCAACTTCAGCCCCCATCCGTCGGGTCGCGCGTCGTTGAACACGCCCGGAATCGGGACGCCCGGCTTGTAGGTGTGCTCGAGCAGCGGATCGGCGCTCACCGGCAGTGAGTACGGGGAGAGTTCCGTACCCGAGCGGGCGAACCCCGCGTCCCAGGCGAACCAGGTTCGGCCTCGATCGTTCGCCAACGTGCCGACCGGTCGCACATCGTCGTCGGCGAATCTCAAGGAGACATTCAGCTCGATCAAGAGCGGCTCCGACGGAGTTCTTCGAGGGTCTTGGGCGCGGGTTCGCGAAGCAGCGAGTCGAAGTCCTTGAGGTGTCCGAGGGCGGCGCAGACCGCCAGCAGCGAGTGGACCTGGCCCAGACCGGCTTGCTCCAGCCGCGCAACGGTGGCGATCGAGACCGCGCTCCGGCGGGCGAGCTCGGCTTGCGTCCAGCCGCGACGGCGGCGGGCGGCCCGTACACGGGTGGCAAGCAGCTTCGAGACATCGGAAGGTGTGAGGAGGACGTCGTGCACGATCAATCAAAAGTGATGGATTTCGAGTCCAATGTAACCGGAATCAATCATTTTTGATTGACTAGTGACGGGCTGCGGGGTCAGGTCCATAGAGAACCCCACGATCGACGAAGCTCACCTACGGCTCTTCAGCGGTCCGAATCCATGCGCTCGAGTCCGAACAGCACCAGCCCAGCGCGCCCGTTCAGCTGCGCCGGAGGCTCCGGTCGAACCTGGGGTCCGCCCCCGGGAAGTCCCGCACATCCCCCCTCCTAAGGCAACACTTGAGGCTTCGGCGGGACAGGATGGGGCGACACTAGGCGTCGGGGCCGCAGCCGTCGGGGGAGCAGTGACCGCTGGGCATGCCGCAGGGGACGGGACCGAGGGGCGTTTCGGTCTTTCCCTCAACCTTGGAGCAGGAGTTCGTGCACATTGGGGCGACAAGGACAAGAACGGCGTGCCGTGGGTGTACTGGGTCGATGCCCAGACCTGCAGCGTCGATGCCGTCGCCGTCGAGCTCGGGCGCGCCTGGATAGGAGAGCGGAGCGCCATCATCGCAGTCAGCCGGTGTTTCATGTCCATCGCCGTCGGCATCGTTCGGATGATGGGCTTCGGTAGAGCCTGGTTCCTGGTGTTTTCACTCGCGGGTTGCACGGGCGAAAAGGGCGATGCGGACGGAATCGTCGTCGATACCGATGAAACAGATGCCGATACGGACTCCGATACCGACACCACCAACCCCCCTTCAGCGAGTGAAACCGGTGCCCCCTTGCGAGTTTGGACCTTCTCCCGTCCAACGCTATCCGATTCATCACGCAGCTTTTCCCTGGGTTAGCGTTCGCATGAATCCGTTGGGAGAGTCGACTGAGCGCCCGGTCGTCAGGTGTGAGTGCCTGTATGGTGGGCCACGCGACATGATCCTCCACCTCACTCACTGCACCGTGAACCTCGACAGGCTGCGGCTGGTGCGCGAAGACGGCATCGAGGAGGCATTGGGAGCATTGGACGCTGACGTCCTGCGCTTTCTCGCCGAGCGCGCCGGGGAGGTCGTCACCTATGACGACCTGCTCACCCAGGTCTGGGAGTTCCGCGCCGAGCATCCTCGCGGGGTTGTCCAGACCCAGATGTCGCGGCTAAGGACCCTCATTGGCGACGATCCGAAGCAGCCGGTCCACCTCTTTACACTGAGAGGAGCCGGCTACCGTCTTCAACTACCGGTCCTACCGGAGTCCACCGCAGCGGTGCGGCGCGCCATCGCCGTCGTGCACGGGGTGCGGACCCTGCCGACCGGTGGAGCGGTCGTGGCGAGAGGAAATACCGTTGCAGTAGTCGCTTTCGAGGAATTGCAGTCCGCTCTGGATTGGTTGTCGAACGTGACTGCCGCCCCCGGCGTGGCGGCCGGGCTCCACGTCGGCGAAGTGGTCCGCGCGGCTGGCTCAGCAACGCTCGGCGGCGCCGCAGTGCACGTGACTCGGCTCATCGCGAGGGCGGCTCGGCCCGGCTTGGTCCTGGCATCTCGAGGCGCCCGGGAGGCCCTGCCGACGCCCGAGCGCGGCGCGTGGAGACCGCTCGGAGCCTGGCGCCTGCCCGAACTCGGCCAGGTGGAGGCTCTGTGGCGCTGGGTCCCCGACGGACAGGACGCCCCCTCGGTCGAGCCCGCTGCCGAGCCGGCCCTGGTACAAACCGTGCCCCGATCCGAGACCTCGTTCTTCGGGCGACGCGGTGAGCTGACCGAGCTGGTCGCCCGCCTCGACGCGGGCGAGCGGCTGATCACGCTGCTGGGCCTCGGTGGGTTTGGCAAGACCCGCCTGGCCGTCGAGGCCGCCCGTCGGTGCCGCGCGACCGCGGTGTTCGCCGATCTGACCGCGGCGACCTCGCTGTCCGACCTGATCGCGACCACGGCGGCGGCGATGCAGCTGCGGTTGGACTCGGGCACCGGTGAAGATGCCGGAATTCAGGGCGTTGCTCGCTCACTTCAGGACGCCACCACCGCGCTGGTGGTCCTCGACAATGTCGAGCAGGTCATCGAGCCCACTCGCCGAGTCCTGACCGCCTGGCTGGACGCCGTCCCCCACGCGCAGTTCCTGGTCACGTCGCGCGTGCCCGTCGCCATCGCCGCGGAGTCCGTCGTATCGATGGTATCCCTGCCCACCGCAGACGGCGTCGCGCTCCTCCGAGATCGCGCCCGCGCAGTGGCTCCCAGCTTCGACGGCGATCCAGACCTGCTAGCCGGCATCGTCGATCGCTTGGACGGGATCCCCCTTGCTATCGAGCTGCTCGCGGGCCGCGCGCGGGTGTTGTCGGCGGACCAGATGCACGCCCGACTCGCCCAGCGATTTGCACTCCTGAGGTCGCGACATCGGGGAAGGCAGTCCGACATGATGGAGATCCTGGCCTGGTCCTGGGAGCTCCTCGACGGCGAGACACAGGAGATCCTCACCGGACTCTCTGTGTTCAGAGGCGGATTCTCAGCAGAATCAGCCGCGGCGGTGCTCGGCCATTGGGGCGCAGACCTGCTCGATTCCCTGGACACCTTGCGCGAACTGTCCTGGATACGCGGTGGGGCCGGGCGACTGTCGCTGTTGGAGACCGTGCGGGCCTTCGCCGCCGCGCACCTGGGACTGTCCCGGCGAACGGAGCTCGAAGCGCTGCACGCCGAGTGGATTGTCACCGCCGCGGAGGCCTGGATCGCGGAGCTACCCGGCTCCGGTCTCGCTCCACTGCTGGCCGAACGAGCAAATCTGTCGGTTGCCCGCGAGCGGATGAGCCCGCTAACACCTGACCTTTCCGCGCGGGCACTCCTCTGCGAGGTCGCTCTTGTTCGCCAGCACGGCGGGCCGCTGGCGCCGCTGGCAGGCGCCGCCGACGAGCTGGCGAGCCGGCTGCAACCGGGGACACTCCGTGACCGCCTCCTGGTGGCGCGGGCGGCAATCGCGTCCACCCTAGCCGATCTGCCAGGCGTCGAGCGGGCCCTCGGCGGCGTGCGACCCGAGACCGAGCCCTACATCGTCGCCGAGGCCGAGATGGTCCGGGGATATGCGGCTTATGCTCTGAAGCCAGGCCTGCCGGCCTCCCGCGTAGATGTCGCCGCCGGTCACTGGGCCGCGGCCCACACCGCATTCACGGCGGCTGGAGATCGGGCCGGCGTCACCCACGCCGCCTACCGCGTCGCCTACTGCGAGCTGCTTCGGGGCCACTACCACGAGGCGCTCCCGCGACTACAGGCCCTGCTCGCCGATCGCTCGATTTCACCATTACGGTCCGCAGAGGCGTGGATTGCGGTGGGTCGCTGTTACGGTCGCCTCGGGCGAATCGACGAGGCCCTCGGCGCTTTCGAGACTGCCGCCGCCCTGCCGGAGGAGACCAGCGGCCACCTAGCAGCCGAAGCGGCGGAGGGCATCGCCTGGGTGCACGCCCAGCGCCAGCGGTGGGACCAGGCCATCGCCGCCTACGAGCGCGTTCTCGCCCTCCACCGCCGGTTCGACGACCGGCTGGGAGAGGCCACTTGCCTCAACGATCTCGCAGATGTCGCCAGGCATATGGGCGATTTGGACCGCGCTGAAGCGGGCTACCTCGAGTCACTGCGCCGCGTGCAAGCTCTGGGAACCCGGGACCACGTGGTCCGCCTGAATCTGGCGCTCGTACATCTCCTGCGCGGCCGGCACATCGAGGCCCGGGAACGCCTGACCGGCCTGATCGACGAGGGAGTGCCCTCCAACTGGCGAGCTGCGGCCCATGTGCTGTGTCTGCCTGCAGCCGCCGGCACCGACGAGGCATGGGGCGAACACTACGCCGCCGCGTCCGCGCTATTGGGATCGACCGGCTTCGTTCACGAGGATCTAGCGTTGGTGTGCGAGATGGCCGCCCGCAGGGCCGCCGAGCTGGGAGAACGAGAACGGGCCCAACAGGCCTGGATGCTCGCGGCAGCGCAATGGGAGGCGATGGACGAGACCGAGGCAGGCCATCGCGCCCGCCATATGGCGGCTGGCTGAGCATACAAGGTCCGCCCGGGCGCGATCCTCCGAAGACGACACGGAAGCAGGACCCGTGCCATGGCCAGTGGGCGCGTCGGAGAATGGAGCTCCCACCGAGAGAACGGGGTGGATCTGAGCGACTCGTGGCGTGGCGTTCGATATGGCTCTGGCGGGGGAGGTGGTCGCTGGCGGGAGCCGGATCGGAGGAGGCCGGTGGGGACGGGCTGATGCGGCTCACGGCTGCATAGAGAGCCGCG
>PJEL010000466.1_pt1 | contig 47174 bp, 22 predicted proteins | sample 1853271 | NCBI WGS metagenome assembly PJEL01 (sample SAMN08108733, study PRJNA415343) | Invertebrate metagenome, whole genome shotgun sequencing project. | host: Globobulimina | place: Sweden: Gullmar Fjord | collected 2015-08
CACGAATTGTCGCTGCGCGAAAATCCGCTGACTTGCCAGGCTTTCGCCGACATCTCCTGGGCCTATCAAGCACGTTGTGCTTGACGGCCTCGTCGATGCCCTACGGTCCACCCAAGTCACGAATTGTCGCTGCGCGAAAATCCGCTGACTTGCCAGGCTTTCGCCGACATCTCCTGGGCCTATCAAGCACGTTGTGCTTGACGGCCTCGTCGATGCTCGTCTTGCTCGCCGCCCTCACCTTCGCCCCACTCACCGCCGTCGCCAGGGACATCGAGCCGGTGCCAATCGATGCAGCCGCTGCGAAGAGCAACAATGACTTCGCCTGGGCAATGTACGACGAAATTCGAGATTCCGACGAGAATATCTTCTTCTCAGCCACCAGTATCCAGACCGCGTTTGGCATGGCCTACGCCGGCGCTCGTGAGGAGACCGCCACCGAGCTGGAGACTTCGCTGAAGATGGCCGTCACGGGCGAGGACTACCACCAGGCGATGAGCAGCATGGTCGAGGGGTTCAATGCCCATGATCGGCCCTATGAGCTGCAGCTGGTGAACCGACTCTGGTGCCAGTCGGACCTGTCCTTCGAGCCAGACTACCTCGACATCACCGACCGGTTCTACGAGGCAAACGTGGCCCGCTTGAACTTCAAGAAGAAGCCAGAGCCGTCCCGCCAGACCATCAATCGCTGGGTCGAGGAACAGACCAACGATCGCATCAAGGACCTGCTGCCCCAAGGCTCCATCAAGCCCCTCACCGCCGCGGTGATCACCAACGCGATCTACTTCAAGGGCGACTGGCGCTCGCCATTCGACGAGGCGAACACCCGAGATGAGCGGTTCGACGCGGCCGGCCGGGGCCAGGTCGAGGTTCCGTTGATGCACCAGACTGCGCAGTTTGCATATGGAAAAGCCCAGGGTGCGCAGGTTCTCGCGATGCCCTATGCGGGTGATGAGCTGTCGATGGTCGTGGTGCTCCCAAAGAAGGGAACCAACCTCCGGAAGCTGGACGTGTCCACGGAGATGTGGGACGAGTGGGTCTCGGCGACCCGCGCCCAGACGGTAGAGGTCTGGTATCCGACCTTCGAGATGGACTGGGGTGGGAGCATCAAGGACGACCTGAAGGCGCTGGGCATGGAGCGCTCGTTCTCCGATTATGCCGACTTCACTGGGATGTTTGGCCCCAAGAACCCGGTCAAGATCGACGATGTGATTCACAAGGCCTTTGTCGCCGTGGACGAAGAAGGCACCGAGGCCGCCGCAGCGACGGCGATCATCATGGTCGGGGTCACATCGGTCTCGAAGCCTGCGCCGATTCCGGTGTTTCGTGCCGATCGCCCGTTTCTGTTCGCGATTCGACACAACGTCTCTGGGGCGCTGCTCTTTGTCGGCCGCATGATGGATCCCTCACAGGCGCAGGGCTGAGGGCGTATCTGGAGCATTGCCTAGGATCGGAGTCGATCAACCGCCGAGCAGCGACCGCATCCTCGGCACCACATCGGCCTCGATGCGTCGGAAGGAGACGATCTGATCGGTGGACAGCGGTTCGTCGAGGCGGTCGGCGAACATCCAGAAGCAGTCGAGACACGCGAGCAGCCCCCGGGCCATGGCGCACTGCTCCAGCGGCGAGAAGCAGGCGGCAAGAGCCTGGTACTCGTCAGGCGGAAGCTTCCGTGTCAGCCACTTGGTGTCCTCGGCGGTCTCGATCGGGCGCAGCAGACCGAGCAGGAAGAGCTGCAGATACCAGTTGGTGAAGTGCGCGGCGCGAAACAGGTCGCCGCGCTCGACGAGTCCTGCGCAGTAGGCCAGGTTGAACCAGAATACAGCGGCACCGACGTGGGGCTGGTGGGGCTCGGGAGGAGGCGGCTGGACCCGGGTGGTCAGCTCCGCCATCAGACCCCGCTGGTCGTAGAGGACTTCGACCCCGGGAGCCAGGTGCTCACCCAGCTCGCAGGGACCGCGCAGCTCCTCGGCCTCGGCAACGGTGATGAGATGCACGTCGATCATGAAGCAGCCGTCGAAGAGCACGCGCAGCTCGTCGGTCATGATGCGTGGGAAGACCATGACGACATCGCCGACCTCGTGGGGCCAGTCCTCCGCGATCAGACACTCGCGCTCCTCCTCGGTGCAGAGGACGAGGAAGTCTGCGTCGGACCAGCGGTCGATGCGGGTTGGGTCACCACTCGCTCGCGACCCCACGAGGGCGAGGCCGAGCGTTCCCGGACGGGCGGAGAGAACCGACTTCACACCGTCTATGACCTGCTCTGGTGACATGTCATCCTGCTGGATGAGCGGTGCCCCTGCACGCGGCTGGAAACGACTCCGCGACAAAAGTGCAATCGTCGTCATCCCAGCCAAGAGACCCCGCGTGGGAATACACAATTGCATACTCCCCTTCGACCGGCTCCCGCCTCATGTCGAACAGGTAGAAGCCCCCGCCCCCGTCAAACGCGAAAGGCACCGCCTCGCGCAGATACTCGATGTCGCCATCGCCCGCAGGCTTCGAACGATCGCCGCTGTCGAAAACCGTTCTCCAATCCATGCTTCCCTCCACGCTACATCCGTAGCGCCCTCGTAGGTGTCCCGCTCCTCGCGCAGCGCGAAATGTGTCACTCCGATACGTGTCCCTCGTAGATCAACCAGCCCCCGTCGACGGGGCTGCTGACCTCCCGGCCCACAACGTCGGCCATGTCGAGAATGGTGGGCGAGCCCACCACGAGCTCGTCGCACACGCGCAGTGCCCGCTCGGCTTCGGAGTTGATCTCGCGCCAACCCAGCCGGCCGTTCACGAACACGGGCACGCCTTGGCATGCAACCCAGTGCCGAGGGGATCGAGGCTCGCTCCGCACGCGGTGGTTTCCGGAGGCAGGTCCAGCCACTGGGTGACGGTCGCTGAGACGATGACCCTGGGATTGCCGAGCGTGAACTGCAGCATGCCGAACTCCGACTCGGGGACCTCGGCGTAGATCGCGCACGCGCCCCGCAGACATCCCGCGCGCACGTTTGCACCGCAGTCGGCCTCGATGGCGGCGGCCCGGCGCTCCAAGACCTCGGCCCGTGGGCTGTCGTCGAGCACCAGGGGCGCGTCGGACATCGGCGCCACTTCGTTCGAGACGCGGCGATGGTGCTGCCTCACCAGGTCTGGCACTCCGCGACATGCGCCTCCGGAGTGGGCCGGAACCACAGACCCATACAAACAACGGTGAGCACCGCGAGCGCAGCCACTCCGAACAGGCCCTTGTATTGCACGAAAACAGCGTACCCGGATCGTCTCGCCGTCGCCGTAGCGCCACCGCAAGCTGGGCCGTTACCTGGTTGAATGCAACGACTCCCGCTCAACCCGATGTGGCTTGCCGCCCTGTGGATGTTGGGCTGCACCACGCCTTGTGAAATGAGCGGCCAGACCAACCTGAACCGGGTCGAGCGCGCCATCGACGCCTTTCGGGAGCAGAACGACAGGCTCCCGGGCTCTCTGGATGAACTGCAACAGGCCCAAAAGCCAGGGAAAGAGCTCACTCTCGTATACTCCACTGACGGGGGGCGTGTCTGGAGCATCGCGTATCAGAGGTCGGGGGACGACTACGCGCTGCGCTTCCACCATGTGCACTGCTTTGTGGGCCACGAGAATGGGAAGACCACCAGCTCTGGGTGTGACCCCTTCAAGTAGAGGGGCGCTCATCGACTCATCGACATGATCGACCTATCGACTGAACGACCTATCGACCTATCGACCTGATCGACATGATCGATGGTCGCCACCTAGCCCCTAGCTTTTCACCAGCCTCGAAACTGTTGTTCAAGACCTGACCCCAGAGCGTGTCCACCCGAAACTGTTGTTCAACACCTGACCCCAAAGCTTGTCCACCTACCCCCTAGGTTTTCGCCGGCCTCGAAACTGTTGTTCAAGACCTGACCCCTTTGGATCAACTCTGGATCAATCGCTCACCGCTCGTCGCGGTATGGTGCCGATGGAGAGTGGGCATATGATTCTTTGGAGCCTCGTAGCGTTCCTATCGACAGCGCAGGCGCAGTTCTGCGGTGAGATCCTCGCCGGCAGCGTCACCTTCACCGAAGATCTAGATTGCACCGGCATTCCCGGCGTCCCCCTCACCGTTGGCGCCCCCGGCATCACCATCGACGGCGCCACCTACCGCATCATCCAGGACGACGGGTCTGTGGGTATTGTCGTGAACGGCCACGACAACGTGACCATCCAGAACCTGGCGATGACCGGCACCTCCGCTCAGACCTACGCAATCGATGCGGACAACACGACAAACCTCACGATCCAGACCGTGAATGTCTCGGGCCGCGCCAACGGCATCATCGCGACGACGGGCACCGACACCAGCATCGATGGACTCACAGCCGAAGACCTGACCAGCGTGGCCCTCATCCTGGAAGACCAGACGGGTGCCACCCTCGACAACAGCTCGTTCGACCGGTCGAGCTACGGCCTGCGCCTCGACGCCTCGCCAATCACAATCGATCTCGACAACAGCTTCGCGGACGTGGTCAACGAGGGCATTCGCGTCAACAGCCCCGACGTGGTCATCGACGGAGTGGACCTGTCTCGGGCCGATACCGGCGGATTCGGAGTGGTGTGGGAGACCGGCGACGATCTCATCGTTCGAAACAGCGACTTCAGCGGGCGCGCCAACGCTTTCTACAAGAACACCGGCACGGCGGTGACCGATCTCGAGCTTCGCAACAACGTGTTCGCGGGGGTCACGTCCTGGGCGGCGACGCTGCGAGGCATCAGCAACGCGACGGTGGAGGACAACTTCTTCGATGGGGCGCGCAACGGCGTGAACATCATCGACAGCCCAATGACCATCGGCGGCACGAACTCGTTCGACGGCGTGGCGGAGATCGCCGGCGGAGACCGCGTCATCTGGGTGAACAGCCCGAACGTGACCCTGGAGAACCTCGATCTGAGCACGGCGGGGGCACAGCTCGGGGTGGCGGTGGAGCACGCATCGGGGGACAGCCTCACGGTACGCGGCTGCAATATGTCAGGGAGAAACTACGGTCTACGAAAGACCGCGGGTGCCACGGCCGGGCTGATCATGGAGAACAACACCTTCACCGGCGTCCTCTACGGGGCAGTACTCGAGAGCTACACAGCGGTGACGATGACCGGCAATGTGTTCGACGGGAGCACGAACGGGCTGAAGCTCAACAACTCGCCAGCGGTGACGATCGGCTCCACGAACACCTTCATCAACGCCGGCGCGTCTCCCACGTCGACGTACGCCATCTCGGTGAACAGCTCCGATGTCACCATCAACGCGGTGAACGGAGGGGCAGACACTGGCGACGGCTACATGGGCCTCGAGCACACGGGCGGTGACAACCTCGTAGTGACGAACAGCGACTTCTCCGGTCGCGCCCTCGGGTATTACAAGAACAGTGGCACCGTCGTGACCGACCTCGACCTGAGCGGAAACGACTTCAGCGATCAGCGAAGCCTGGGTGGCTATGTCTACAACACGCTGGGCACCCTCATCGTCACCGGCAACGCTTTCGATCGGAGCGTCGTCGGCCTGCGCGTGACGAGCTCGGCCCCAGTCACCATCGGCGCCACGAACACGTTCTCGGAGGTCTGTACGAACAACGGCCACTATGGAATCGATGTGCTGTCGGACGACGTGACCATCAGCGGCGTGGATCTCTCCGACGCTCGCGGCATCTGTACCGCCATACGCCACTCATCCGGGGACAACCTCACCGTCGAGAACTGCAACCTGTCGGGCCACCAGCGGGCGTTCCAGGGCGTCGGTGGCGCCGGGCTCGTGTTCACGGGCAACACGGCGAACGACTCGGGCTTCATCGCGGTAGACCTCTCCAATTACCTGGGCGTGACCTTCACCGACAACTCGATGGACAACACCGCCTACGCGATGGCCATCCGAAACAGCCCGATGACCGTCGGGTCCACCAACACCCTCACGAACGCCGGCACCAGTGGATACGCGATCTACCTGAACTCTGGCGGGGTGACCATCGACGGCGTCGACCTGTCGGGGGTGGCGACGACGGGAATCACCGTGGGTGGAGCCGGAGACAACAACGTCATCCAGAACAACAACATCTCGGGCCGCACGATTGGCCTGACCATGGATGGAACGGCGCGATCCGGCTTGGTCGTGGACAACAACAACTTCAGCAACAGCACGCAGCAAGGTGCCTACCTGAACGCGGTGTCGGTGGGAGCGACCTTTACCAACAACCTGTTGAACGGGTCCGGCGACGGACTGCTCCTGATCAACACGCCGATCACCCTGGACAACTCCAACAACTTTGCCAACGTCGCCGAGGCCTCGCAGAACAACCGGGCGATCTATATCGACTCGTCCAGTGTCACCATCGCTGGCGCCGATCTGTCCACTGCGACAGGCGTTGGAACGGCGATTCAGCATTTCCGCGGGGACGATGTCTCGATCACCAACTGCGACCTGTCCGGGCGCAACATCGGCTACCACAGCGATGCCATTGCCAAGTCGAACCTGATCTTTACCGACAATCTCGTCGAGGGAAACACCCGGGGCGCAAACATCAACGCGTCGACGAACACCACCTTCGCCCGGAACAGCTTCGACAACACCACCTTCGCAATGCGGATCGACAACTCACCGCTGACCATCGACAGCACCAATACCTTCGTCGGAACCTCGGAGGCGGCGGGCAACTGGGGCATCTACATCGTGTCCGACGATGTGACGATCGACGGGGTGGACATGTCGTCGGCGACCGGGAACGGCACCCCAGTCATCGCCAACAGCGGCGACAACATCCAGATCATCAACAGCAATCTCTCCGGGCGCTATCGCGGGATCCAGACCGACGGCGCGGTCCACACCGGCCTGGTGATCGACAACAACGATCTGTCGAACTCGGCAGAGATGGCGCTCATGCTGCAAGGGGAGACTGCACCGGTCATCACCAACAACAACTTCGACGGCTCCACCCGCGGCATCCAGCTCACCAACACACCCGGAGCCTCGATCGGCGCCACGAACAGCTTCGTCGGGGTCGCCGATACCAACAACAGCTACTGGGGGATCTACATCGCCTCTGACGATGTCACCGTCGACGGCGTCGATCTCTCGGGGGCCGGAATGGGCCAGGGCATCTACAAGGCCAGCGGCGACAACTTGATAGTGAGAAACTCCATTTTCTCGTCGCGGTACATGGCCTATGTCGAGAACGGCAACATCACGACCGGGCTGCTCTTCGAAGACAACGACGTGTCCGACTCGGTGAACTGGGCCGTCTCCCTGGCGAGTACCAGCGCCTTCTCGCTCCAGAGAAACACATTCGACGCAGCGATGAGGGGTATCTATCTGGTGAGTTCTGCCGGCACGATCGACGGCACGAACTCGTTTGCCGGCGTCGCGGAGGCTGCCGGCTACATCGCCATCCAGGTGGCCGGCACCTCCTCACCGATCATCTCGGGCATCGACCTGTCGACGGCGACGGGCGTGGGCACGGGCATCTACTGGGGTGGGGGCAGCAACGGGTCTGCGATTGGGATCGATGTCTCGGGGCGACAGCGAGGGCTGTACCAGACTGTCGCGGGCGACGGCAACACGTTCACCGACATCGTCGCGCGGGACTGCACCGAGACCGGCATCCGCGTCTATGCCCAGACCAACCTGACTCTCGAGCGAAACGACCTCAGCGGATCCTACAACGGCCTCGAGCTCGCGCTGATGGCCGGCCCCTACGCGCTGCCCGCCACGCACACCTTCGCCGACAACAGCAACATGGCTGTGTACGTGAACGGGGGCAGCGCCATCACCCTCGATGACCTGCAGCTCCAGGGAGAGGGAGGCGGCACCGGCGTCTATCTGAACAACAGCCCGAGCTTCGTGCTGAACAACGTGTCGAGCTGCGGGTGGACCACGGCCATCGACGTGCGGAGCGGATCCGACAACGGAACGATCACCGGCGCCAGGGTGTCGGGGAGCACCACCGGGATCTGGCTGCGTTCGGGAGCCGACAACAACCTGGTCGACACGCCGTTCTATGGCGGGAACGGAACCGACCTGATCGACGACGGGGCGGGCAATACCGAGCAGAACGCAGACGCTGTCTCCGACTCCGATAGCGATGGGCTCGGCGACAGCTGTGACATGTGCCCCGACGACCCCGACAACGACGCCGATAACGACGACCTGTGCGTTGGGGACGACCTGTGCTTCGGCGACAACGCGACCCTCGACGTCGATGGCGATGGCTTCTGCGCCAGCGATGACTGCGCCCCCCTCGACTCGGAGGTGTACCCCGGCGCCCTCGAGCTGTGTGACGGGAACGACAACGACTGCAATGGGCTCGACGATGCCGGGAATCCTGGCGTTGGCGGCCAAGAGAGCGATGACGACGGCGATGGTTTCGAGGAGTGCGCTGGGGACTGCAACGACGGCGCGTCGGGGGTGAATCCGTCCGCACAGGAGATCCCCGGCGACGGCATCGATCAGGACTGTGACGGCGCCGACGAGTGCTACGCCGACGTCGACGGCGACGGGATCCCAGGCACCGACATGGTGGCCACCGCGGACGCCGACTGCGACGACCCGGGAGAGTTCTATGAGCCGGCAGAGTTCGACTGCGACGACGCCGATCCGAACGTCTTCCCCGGGCAGGTCGAGGCCTGCAACACCATCGACGACGACTGCAACGGGCTCGACGACGCCGGAAACCCGGGGGTCGACGAGTGGGAGACCGACAACGACGGCGACGGAGCCAGCGAGTGTCAGGGGGACTGCGACGACGACGATGCGGCCTTGAACCTGAATGATGGCGACGGAGACACGGATCCGAGCTGCACCGACTGCGACGACGCCGATCCGGGCCAGAACACGGTGGACTTCGATGGCGATGGGGTGACGACCTGCGATGTCACCCCCGACTGTGACGACAACGATTCGGCGCGTTTTCCCGGCTACCCCGAGATCTGCGACGAGGTGGACAACGACTGCGATGCGGTGATCGATGGCATCGGGATCCGCACCTACACCGGCGCCGACCTGGAGACGAACCTCCTCAGCGGCATCGCTGCAAACCCGAGCGGACGACCCTATTCAGTCACCGGTCCCCGATTCGACAGCCTCCCGAACCCGCCGGACCTGTACCCGGACGAGATCTTCTACCAGGAGACCGTCGCGCCGCTGAACTCCTTCCCCGGTGGTTTCATCGACAGCACGGTCACTGTGGACTTCGACCTGCCCGTCGATCCAGATCATGGGCTCTTCATCGTGCTGGGGGACGGAACGAACATCGCCGCGGTGGCGCTCCAGGGCACGGGCGACATGCGGTTTGAGAGCGGCTACGACGATGGGCGGTGGCTCGACTCGGACCTGGAGGTCACCCGGAACCGGGCCTTCGATCCGCCGTACACCATCCGCTTCCAGCTCGACGGGGCGGGCGCCACCCTCAGGGTCGAGAACGCGAGCGGCGAGGGGCGCAACGGCATCTGGGCCTCCACGCCCCTCAACGTCAACCAGCCCATCGAGCTCATGCTCGCCAACTACTGGGGCGACGACGAGATCCACATCAACTCCCTGTCCATCGACGGCATGCCGGTGGAGCGGGCCTGGTTCGTCGACGACGATCTCGATGGAGACGGCTTGCCTGGCAGCGAGGTCTTCGCCTGCACCCAGCCCGCGAATACCGCCCTCACCGGCACAGACTGCGACGACGACGATCCGACCGTGGACGGGCTCGATGCCGACTTCGACCTGTTCAGCAGCTGCAACGGCGACTGCGACGACTCCGATCCGGAGGCCTATCCAGGGGGCTACGAGTGGGTCGACGACGGCATCGACAGCGACTGCGACGGCTTCGATGAGTGCCGGGCGGACGCCGACTTTGACGGATTCCCGGACACCGCCTACCTGACGTCCAACGATCTGGACTGTGACGACCCGGGAGAGGCGGGCAACGGCCCTCCGTGGGACTGCGACGATGGCAGGGCAGACACCTATCCAGGGGCGCCCGAGCTGTGCGACGAGCGGGACAACGACTGCAACGGCCTCGACGACGCCGGCAACCCCGGGGTCGACGAAGAAGAGACCGACAACGATGGAGATGGCGACAGCGAGTGCGAAGGCGACTGCGACGACAACAATGCGGCAATCACCGCGACCTCCGACGACGACGCAGACGAAGACCCGGGGTGCACCGACTGTGACGACACCGATCCGACGCGGGAGACCTTGGATGTCGACGGTGACGGGTTCACGACCTGCGACGCGGTCCCCGACTGTGACGACGACGACGCCGACACCTATCCGGGGGCTGTCGAGATCTGCGACAGAGAGGACAACGACTGCGACCTGCTCGTCCCGGCGGACGAAGAAGACGGAGATGGCGACGGCTATGCGGAGTGTGAGGGCGACTGCGACGACAACGAACCGCTCCTGAACCCGTCCGATAGCGACGCCGATGGCGCCTCGAGCTGCGACGGAGACTGCGACGATACCGACCCGCTCCTGAACCTCCAGGACAGCGACGGCGACGGGGTCGACACGTGCAGCGGCGACTGCAACGACAGCGACCCGAACAACTTCCCGGGCAACCTCGAGATCTGCGATGGACAGGACAACGACTGCGAGGGCACGGCGGATGGCGTGGGCAACCGGACCTACTCCGGGCTCGAGCTGGACGCGAACCTGACCTCTGGGTGGGCGGTCAACAACAGCACCCGGCCGCACATCCTCACTGGAGGTCGCTTCGACAGCCTCGTCGATGGGGTCGGCGACCAGATCTTCTACCGGGAGCCGGCAGCCCCGCTGGGATCCTTCCCCGGCGGCGTCCTGACCGCCTCGGTGACGATCGACTTCGAGCTGTATGCGGCCCAGTGGCACGGGCTGAGCATCGGCTTCAGCGATGGCAACGAGACCGCGTCGGTGGCCTTCGATGGCTGGGGCGCGATGGACAGTTACTCCGGCCACGACGCGCTCATGTGGGTGTACCGCGACCGCGAAGAATCGCCTGCCGACTGGACTTTTGCGCCGCCCTTCACCCTCGACTTCGCCCTCGACGGGAGTCAGTCACAGGTCACCGTGACCAATGCCCTCGCCGAGATGCGGGTGATGACCTGGGTCACCGGCACCCTCGACATGAGTCGGCCCATCGACTTCATCCTCTGGAACCCGAACACCGCCGACGAGATCGGGATCTGGAGTCTGTCCATCGACGGCCTGCCCGTGCAGCGCGCCTTCTATGACGACGACGACGGCGATGGTGACGGCGACGCCGCGTCCGAGTTCTTCGCCTGCGCAATGCCCCAGGACGCCGTGAAGCGCGGCACCGACTGCGACGACTCCGATCCGCTGGTCGAGGGTCTCGACGTCGATCACGACCTGTGGTCCACGTGCGACGACGACTGCGATGACGCCCCGACGATGGACTGGATCAATCCGGACGCTAACGAGAACCTCGGCAACGTGTACGACGAGGACTGTGACGGCGTGATCTGGTGCATCTTCGACGAAGATGACGACGGCTTCCGGCCCTTCCCCTATGTCGGGATCGCATCCGCCGATCTGGACTGCGACGACCCCAACGAGCTGTGGGCCGGCCCAGGCCTCATCGACTGCGAAGACACCGATCCCGATACCTGGCCCGGCGCGCCCGAGATCTGTGACCGGATCGACAACGACTGCGACAACCTCCTGCCGCTGGACGAAGAAGACATCGATGCGGACGGCTGGGCCGAGTGCGAGGGCGACTGTGACGACCTAAACCCGGCGTTGAACCCTGGGATCGACGCGGACGGCGACAACGACCACGCCTGCTCGGACTGCGACGACAACGACCCGAACCTGAACACCCTGGATGGCGACAACGACGGCTCGCACACCTGTGAGCTGATCGGGGACTGCGACGACGGCGATGCGCTGAACTTCCCCGGCAACGAAGAGATCTGCGACGGGCAGGACAACAACTGCGACGGTGGCGTCGACGACTTCCGCTCCCTGTGGCTCACCGGCACCGACATGTTCGACAACCTCGGCAGCGGCGTCGCGACCAACCCATCGGGCCGGCCCTACTCGCTCTCGCTCGACCGCTTCGACAGCGTTGCGGAGGGTGACTGGTGGCAGATCTTCTATCGGCAGCCGGTGGTCGAGGTGGGGGCCTTCCCGAGCGGGACGATGGCGCTCACCGGGACCCTGAATCACGAGATCATCGGCCCCGGATCGGGTCATATGCACTTCGGCCTCTCCGACGGCACCTACTTCGTGAGCGTCGGCATGGACGCGGCGGCAGGCGCGGTGACCCTGTGGTCGGGCGGGGAAGATGGGCTGAGCATCCTCAGTCCGAGCAGCTGGGACACTCAGTCTCTGGCCTTCATCCAGCCCTTTACCGTGGACTGGACGGTGGACAATCTCAGCGGCGACATCTCGGCGACGGTGACGAACGCCAACCTCGAACAGGTGGTGCTCATCGCGGCTGGTGCGACCGAGATCCCCGATGTCACCCGCGCCATGGATCTGATCCTGGCGCCACAGTGGCCCAACGGAGAGCACTACGGCATCCACGCTATCGGCTTTGATGGCCTACCTTTGGCGCAGTCCTGGTTCGAAGACGTGGACGGCGACGGGTGGGGCGACGACGGCACCCTGGTAGAGGACTGCGCGAGCCCGGGTCTCGGCTGGGTCGGCGTCGGCGGAGACTGCAATGTGGCCGATCCGGACATCTACCCGGGAGCGGTCGAGCTCTGTGACGGCGAAGACAACGACTGCGACGGTCTGACTCCCGAGGTCGAGGTCGACGGCGACGGCGACGGCGTCGCGACCTGCGAAGGCGACTGCGACGACGACGATGCGGGGCGATTCCCGGGCAACGTCGAGGTCACGGCCGACGCCGTCGATCAGGACTGCGATGGGCTCGAGGAGTGCTATGCCGACCTCGATCTCGATGGGTTTGGAGATCCCGACGCGCTGGTGCTGGACGCCGACCTGACCTGCTCCTCCCCCGGTCTCAGCATCGACTACACCGACTGCGATGACACCGCCCCCGAGCGCAACCCCGGCTTTGCGGAGATCTGCGACGGCCTCGACAACGACTGCGACCTCGTCCTCCCACCGAGCGAGCTGGATGCGGACTCCGACGGCTGGAGGATCTGCGACGGAGACTGTGACGACTCTGATTTCAGCTTGAACCTGGATGATCTCGATGGTGATGGGTGGGATAGCTGCGCCGGTGACTGCGACGACAACGACCCGGCCCTGAACTGGGACGATCTGGACGGCGATGTCTGGAGCACCTGCGACGGAGACTGCGACGACGACGACGAGGACCTGAACCTCGACGATGTCGACGGAGACGGCGTCGACACCTGTGCCGGGGACTGCGACGACGACGACCAGTACAACTTCCCCGGGAACGCCGAGGTCTGCGACGGGTTCGACAACGACTGCAACGGTCTGGATGACGCGGGCAATCCCGGCGTTGGAGGCGAGGAGTTCGACGACGACAACGACAGCTTCTCCGAGTGTGACGGAGACTGCGACGACAACGACCCGTTGGTGGGCCTGGGTGTCGACGGCGACGGCGACGGCGATCTGAACTGCTTCGACTGCGACGACAACGACCCGCTCGTGGAGACCCTGGACCGGGACGGCGACGGCTTCGACACCTGCTCGGGTGACTGCGACGACAACGACCCCTTCATGGACCTTGCCGACATCGACGCCGACGGCTTCACCACCTGTGACGGCGACTGCGACGACAACGATATCGACGCTTACCCTGGGGCTATCGAGCGATGCAACGGCCTCGACGACAACTGCGACACGGTCCTGCCCGCCGACGAGATCGATGGAGACGCCGACGGCGTGATGCTCTGCGACGGAGACTGCGACGACGACGACCCGGATGTCTTCCCGGGTGCGCCCGAGCTCTGCGACGGCCTCGACAACGACTGCGATCTGCTCGTCCCAGCTGACGAGTTCGACGGAGACGGAGACGCTTGGGCGACCTGCAACGGCGACTGTGACGACCTCGATCCGAGCCGCAGCCCGGGGGCGCTGGAACTCGCAGCAGATGGCGTCGATCAGGACTGTGACGGCTTCGAGCAGTGCTTTGCAGACACCGACTCCGACGGGGCCGGGGATCCGGGGGCGCTGGTTCTGGCCGACCTGGGGTGCCTGCTGCCGGGCGCGAGTGCCTCCTCCGACGACTGCGATGACTCCGATCCCGCACGCTTCCCGGGCAACGGCGAGATCTGCGACGGCCTCGACAACGACTGCGATCTGCTCCTGCCTCCCGAGGAGCTCGATCTGGACGGCGACGGCCAGCTGGCGTGCCTCGACTGCGACGACTCCGATCCCGCACGTTTCGGAGGCAACGCCGAGATCTGCGACGGAATCGACAACGACTGCGATCTCGCGGTCCCGCCAGACGAGGTCGATGGCGACGGCGACGGAGTCCTGGGCTGCGACGACTGCGACGACGGCGACCCGTCCAACTTCCCGGGCAACGCCGAGGTCTGTGACGGCAACGACAACGACTGCAACGGCATCGACGATCTGCTCGGCTTCGACGACTCGGAGACCGACAACGACGGCGACTACCTCTCGGAGTGCGACGGCGACTGCGACGACGACGACCCCTACTCTCAAGGAGGGACCGCCGAGATCTGCGATGGCTTCGACAACGACTGCAATGGCTGGGACGACGTGCTCGGCTTCGACGGCTCGGAGACCGACAACGACGGCGACGGCCAGTCCGAGTGCAATGGCGACTGCGACGACGACGATCCGGCCGTGTACTTGGGCGGCCTGGAGACGCCCGGCGACGGCATCGACGGGGACTGCGACGGCACTGAGATGTGCTTCGCCGACGTCGATGGCGACGGTGCTGCGGACCTCGGCAGCGTCATCCTCTCCCTGGATCTGGACTGTGACGATCCGGGCGAGGCTCCAGACACCGCGCCCCCCGACTGCGACGACAGCGATCCGGATAACTACCCTGGAAACGCCGAGATCTGCGATGGCTTCGACAACGACTGCGACGGCGCGCCCGGGCCCGACGAGCTCGACGGCGACGGAGATGGCTTCACCGGCTGCGGCGGTGACTGCGACGACAGCGACGCGGCGGTGAACCCGGGCGAGGTCGAGGTGTGTGACGGAGTCGACAACGACTGCGCCAACGGCATCGACGACGGAGTAGCAGCCGACCTCTACTGGCCGGACTTCGACGGAGACGGGTACGGCAATCCCAACTTCGCGGCGATCCCGAGCTGTGGCGGTCCCCCACCCTTCGGCGTCGACAACGACGGCGACTGCGACGACGGCGACGAGGACATCAACCCCGATGCAGCCGAGGTCTGCAACGGCCTGGACGACGACTGCAACGGCCTGGTCGACGACGGTCTGCTCTTCGAAGACTGGTATCTGGACCAGGACGGAGACGGCTACGGAGCGGGCCTGGCGATCCAGACTTGTGACGGACCGCCGACCGGGCGCGTGGCGGACAACACCGACTGCGACGACACCGACGCGAACATCCACGGCGGTGCCTTCGACATCCCAGACAACGGGATCGACGAGGACTGCGACGGACTTGACCCGACGCTCGAAACTGCAGATACCGGGGCCACAATCGGCGACACGGCAGTGGATACGGGCGCAGATACCGGGCTTGTTACCGACACTTCTGCGGACACTGACACCGACACCGACGCGGACACCGATACGGACACGGACACGGATACGGATACGGATACGGATACGGATACGGACACGGATAGCGACTTCATCCCGACGGATACCGGCACACCGGCCGGCGATGGGAACAAGGAGAAGGGCAGCTGCGGATGTGCGTCGGGCACCGGCTCAGCCGGCTGGATCTGGCTCTTGGTGGCGCTGTACTGCATGAGGAGTCGACACACGAGCCCGTGAGGCAACGACGCCACCGCAACAATGCGGTTTGACCTCATGACCCGCGCGGCGAATGACCAGATTGGCAGCAATGCCCAAAAACCACGATAGAATCGGCGGGATCTGGTAGCCAGCAACCGACACAATTCACCGCGATTCTCGATTGATCAGGGTCCACACACAATTTCGACGTGCGGAGAACCCGCGTTCGAGGCCCATACTGGCCAGGGCCGGAGCCAGCCCCATGGACAAGGCCGGCTCTGTACGTCACCGTGGCGGCCTTTCTGTGCAGTAACGCACGGTCACCCAGGTCCATCCCGGGCGGGGCAGAGTCAGCTCGCTGGCGAAGTCGCACCCATCCGGATTGGACGCCTCCAAACCCGGGAAAACCCACATGCAACCCATCCGCTCGACTCTTCGATGTCTGTTCTTCTCTGGAGTACTCCTCCTGCCCGCGGTGGCACTCGCAGCCGACACGGACGGCGACGGAGTGAACGACGGCCAAGACAACTGCATCGACGTCTTCAACCCCGCGCCGCAGTCCGATTCGGACGGCGACGGCTTCGGCGACGAGTGCGACCTGTGCGAGGGCTTCAACGACCTCGACGACACCGACCTCGATGGTGTGCCAGACGGCTGCGATGTGTGCCCAGGCTCCGACGACACAGTCGACGCTGACGGCGACGCCGTACCGGACGGCTGCGACATCTGCCCGAGTGCCGACGACACCGTCGATACCGACAGCGACGGCGTGCCCGACGGCTGCGACGTGTGCCCCGGCTTCGACGACACCACCGATATCGACAGCGACGGCGTGGCCGACGGCTGCGATGTCTGCCCCGGCTTCGACGACACCAGCGACGCCGACGCCGACACGGTGCCCGACGGCTGCGACATCTGCCCCGGTGCCAACGACCTCCTGGACACCGACGCTGACGGCGTTCCGAACGCCTGCGACATCTGCCCCGGCTTCGACGACGGCCTGGACGCCGACCTCGATGGCGTGGCCGACGGCTGCGACATCTGCCCTGGCGGCGACGACAACCTCGACGCCGACGGCGATAGTGTGCCCGACGCGTGCGAGGAGTGCCCCGGCTTCGACGACACCCTCGACACCGACAATGACGGAGTCCCGAACGCCTGTGACCTCTGCCCCGGCTTCGACGACTTGAACGACAGCGACGGCGACAGCGTGCCCGACGGCTGCGACATCTGCCCCGGCTTCGACGACGCCCTCGACTCAGACGCCGATGGGATCCCCGACGGCTGCGACGCTCCGGAAGATCTGGACATGGACGGCTTCACGGAGGCCATGGGCGACTGCGACGACACCGACGCAAGCGTGTACCCAGGCGCTCCCGAGCTCTGCAACGGACAGGACGACGACTGCGACGGCTTCATCGACGGCTTCGACGCCGACGGCGACGGTTGGACCGAGCTGTGCTACGACTGCGACGACTCCGACCCGACCGTCAACCCGGGTCTCCCCGAGTTGTGCGGCGATGCGCTCGACAACGACTGCAATGGCGCCATCGACGACGGCTGCGTGCCTGTCTGCCAGGACAACGATGGCGACGGCTGGGACGACTGCTCCGGCGACTGCGACGATACCGACCCCAATACCTTCCCCGGCGCCCAAGAAGTATGCGACGGTATCGACAACGACTGCGATCCGATCACCAACGAGTGGGTGGACTTGGACGGTGATGGCTCCCCGGTCTGCCTCGGCGACTGCGACGATTTCGACCCGAGCGCGTTCCCAGGCGCGCCGGAGATATGCGACGGCATGGACAACAACTGTGACGGCGTCGTCGACGAGGGCTGCGGTTGCAACGACATGGACGGCGATGGCTGGGACGACTGCTCTGGCGACTGCGACGACTTCAACCCGGACACCTTCCCCGGTGCCCCTGAGATCTGCGACGGCATGGACAACGACTGTGATCCGATGACCGACGACTGGATGGACATGGATGGCGACGGCTTCACGGTCTGCGACGGCGACTGCAACGACTGGGACCCGAACGAGTCCCCGGGCAACCCCGAGGTGTGTGACGGCCTGGACAACAACTGCGACGGCATCGTCGACGAGGGCTGCGGCGGCTGCAACGACATGGACGGCGACGGCTGGGAAGACTGCATGGGCGACTGCAACGACTTCAACCCGGACACCTACCCGGGCGCCGTCGAGATCTGCGACGACGAGGACAATGACTGTGATCCGATCACCGACGACTGGGGGGACTTGGACGGTGACGGCGTCCCGATCTGCCTCGGCGACTGCGACGACTGGAACCCAATGATTCTCCCGTTCGCCCCAGAGATGTGCGACGGCATGGACAACAACTGCGACGGCGTCGTCGACGAGGGCTGTGGCGGCTGCGACGACATGGACGGCGACGGCTGGACAACCTGCGACGGTGACTGCGACGACAACCACCCCGAGGTCTTCCCCGGCTACCCCGAGCTCTGCGACGGCATCGACAACGACTGCGACGGCATGGTCGACAACGGGCCTGCAAACGACCAGATGTGGTATCTCGACATGGACTGGGACGGATACGGCGCGGTCGATCAGTCGATGATGTCCTGCGACCAACCCGGCCCCGAGTGGACCACCAACGCTGGCGACTGCGACGACATGAATCCAGGTGTACATCCCGGTGCCCTCGAGATCTGTGACGACGGTCTGGACAACGACTGCGACGGCAGCGTCGACGCTGGAAACCAGTGCCCGATCACCATCGAGATCTCGCTCATGGGCGCGGGCTGCGACTCTACGTCGGGTAGTGCCAACCCCGCCTGGGCACTGCTCGGATTGATCGCGCTGGCTCGTAGGCGGCGGTCCGTGCGCTGATTCTCGTTCTGCGCGCACAATGTACCGTCGGAATGCAGTTTCGACGGTACGTGTGCGGCGAACGGGTCAAGAAGACCTCGACACCAGCTGCTGCCCGAGTGGCACCCTGTGAAACAACTACACCTCTACCGCGGTCTCTCGGCCCATGACCTACGCGGTCAATGGCTGATTTGGCAAGGACGATTGAGGATCAACATAGAACCTTCTAGATCAAACAACAACAGATCGCTGCCACCAAATGGCGGGCAGTGACGCGATCCCGCATACACACAAATTCGACGCGAGGAGAATGGCCATTCGACGCCCACCCCCAGCGAGTGGGTTGCCAGCCCCATGGACAAATTCGGTCCAACGCGTCACGGTACCGGCCTTTCTGTGCAGTACCGCACGGTCACGACGGTCGATCCCGGCCAAGGCGAAGTCAGCTCGCTGATAGATCCTTGGCCATCCCGATTGACCACCTCCAACCCGGGAGATACCCCATGCAACCCATCCGTTCGACTCTTCGATGTCTGCTCTTCTCCGGAGTACTCCTCCTGCCCGGCGTGGCACTTGCCGCCGATACAGACGGCGACGGAGTGGACGACGCAGTGGACAACTGTGTCGACGTTTTCAACCCCTCTCAGGACGACTGGGACGGCGACGGCACCGGCGACGAATGCGACCTCTGCCCAGGCGCGATCGACGACGACGATGCCGATCTCGATGGCATCCCTGACGGCTGCGACGCCTGCCCGGGCTTCGACGACGCCGACGACGGCGACGGCGACAGCGTGCCGGACGGCTGCGACATCTGCCCCGGCTTCGACGACGCCGACGACTCGGACGGCGACGGGATCCCCGACGGCTGCGACACCCCCGATGATCTAGACGGGGACGGCTTCTCGGTGGCCATGGGCGACTGCGACGACTTCGATGCCAGCGTATACCCAGGCGCATTTGAGTTCTGCAACGGACAGGACGACGACTGCGACGGCTTCATCGACGGCTTCGACGGCGACGGCGACGGCTGGACCGACCTGTGCAATGACTGCGACGATGGCGACCCGGGAGTAAATCCCGGAGCAGTCGAGGTGTGCGACGGCATCAACAATGACTGCAACATCTTTACCGACGAGACGGTCGACAGCGACTTCGACGGCTTCGCGAGCTGCGACGGCGACTGCGACGACACGGACCCGAACATGTCCCCGGCCAGCCCCGAGGTGTGTGACGGCATGGACAACAACTGCGACGGCATCGTCGACGAGGGCTGCGGCGGATGCAACGACATGGACCTCGACGGCTGGGAAGACTGCATGGGCGACTGTGACGACTTCGACCCGATGACCAACCCGGGCGCCCCCGAGATGTGCGACGGCGTCGACAACAACTGCGACGGCATCGTCGACGAGGGCTGCGGCTGTAACGACATGGACGGCGATGGCTGGGAAGACTGCATGGGCGACTGCGACGACTTCGACCCGATGATCAACCCGGGCATCCCAGACGGCTGCGATGGTATCGACAACAACTGCGACGGCGTCGTCGACGAGGGCTGCTGCAACGACATGGACGCCGACGGCTGGTTGGACTGCATGGGCGACTGCGACGACTTCGACCCGAACACCTTCCCCGGCGCCCCCGAGATGTGCGACGGCATGGACAACGACTGCAACGGCATCGTCGACGAGGGCTGCGGCGGATGCAACGACATGGACGGCGACGGCTGGTTGGACTGCATGGGCGACTGCGACGACTGGAACCCAATGACCAACCCGGACGCCCCTGAGATGTGCGACGGCATGGACAACAACTGCGACGGCATCGTCGACGAGGGCTGCGGCGGATGCAACGACATGGACGGCGACGGCTGGGAAGATTGCATGGGCGACTGCGACGACTGGAACCCAATGACCAACCCGGACGCCCCTGAGGTGTGCGACGGCATGGACAACGACTGCAACGGCATCGTCGACGAGGGCTGCGGTGGCTGCGACGACATGGACGGCGACGGCTGGACCACCTGCGACGGCGACTGCGACGACAACCACCCAGAGGTCTTCCCCGGCTACCCCGAGCTCTGTGACGGCATCGACAACGACTGCGATGGCATGGTCGACAACGGGCCAGCAAACGACCAGATGTGGTATCTCGACGTGGACTTCGACGGGTACGGCGCGGTCGACCAGTCGATGATGTCCTGTCACCAGCCTGGCCCCGATTGGACCACCAACCCCGGTGACTGCGACGACATGAATCCAGGTGTGCATCCCGGCGCACTCGAGATCTGCAACGACGGTCTGGACAATGACTGCGACGGCAGCGTCGACGGCGGCAACCAGTGCCCGCTCACCATCGAGATCTCTCTCGGCGGCCCTGCCTGCAACTCTGCATCGGGTGGTCCTAGCCCCGCTTGGGCACTGCTCGGACTGATCGCGCTGGCTCGCCGGCGCCGGTAGCACGCTGATCCTCAATTCCGCACCGTGCTGGGTTCCAGCCGGTGCGTAGCTTGGCGCCGTGGTCGCGTACGTGGCCGTGGGCGAGCTATCCCGACAATCGTCATGAGATTGTTGCCGGGAGTGCAGAGGGGCGTGCCCCTCGCTGGCCGCAGGCCACCAAAAAGAGCTTTTCAACACCACTACTCCCGACGCCCTCCACCCTCCGACCCAAACCTGCCGCCGCCGCCCACCAAACCAGAGCCCGGCCCGTCGCTCCGATCGCGCCCCAAGGCGCCTCCGCCTCGTCTCCTATGGCCGCCTGGGGCAGGAGAATGGCCGCGCGCGCTCGGCGGGAGGATCTCCCTCCACGTCCACGCACACACAGCTGCCGTCTTCGAGTCGGTTCAGGTGGCTGCGCACACAGTCCTCCTCGAACATGCCGTCGGGACAGGGCACGACCAGACCATTCAGGTATGACCCGCTGGACCGGACCGTTCCCGGTGGAAGGGGCCCATCGACGATGCAGCGGCCATCGCGGTCCCTGTAGACCGTGCCATGCCGCGCCGAGACCGGGTTTAATCGCCCGATATGGTCCGGTGGCGGAACTGTGACCGTGTCGGGAATCAGGGCGGGTGGCGGACACGACGTCGGTGCCTCGGCCACCGGGCGGGGGTGGCCCGAGTCGGGGGGACTCATGGTGTGGCAGACACATTCCCCGCTCTCGTCGCGGAAGACCTGGCCGTTGTGACAAGCATGCCAGACCGGGTCGAGCATCGCATCCGGACACACCACCCGCTCCGTCGGAGTATCCTTGTTCACCGAGCCATACTTCAGGATGAAGCACCCATCTGCGTCACGATAGAGCAGACCCCCATCCGAGGAGAACACGTTGAGCACGCCAGTGGAGTTCTCCGTCGGCGCTCGCAGACCGTTTGCGGGCAGCTTGTGAACCTCGGGCGGCGTTTCTGTCTCGGGCAGGGCACACGCCATCAGGGACACCACAATCCCCAGGTAGATCATCGCTCACTCGCAGTTGTTGGCGAGGCCATCGTCGCACACGTATGATCGAGCGCGATGAACACCGAACGCTCGGCCCTGGTGATGTGTTTGTTGGCCGCGGCATGTTCTGGGGCCGACGCGCCGCAACTCGTCATCTCTCCGCTCTCCCCCACCACTGAGGACGCGCTCGTTGTCACAGCCGACCCAGAGCCCGCCGAGAACGCTGAGTTGGCGTGGTTCGTCGATGACAAGCACCGCGGGGACGGCTGGCACGTGTCCGCCTCGAAGACAAAGCGCGGCGAGAGGTGGGTGGCGATACTCTCCAAGCCAGGTGGGCGCTTGCTCGCTCGGAACGCTGTCGTCATTCGCAACTCGCCGCCCTCAGTGACGGTGACGTGGGCGGAGCCAAATCCGACCACCCACGACGATCTGGTCGCCGAGGTCGCAACGGTGGATGTCGACGGTGACGCGGTCGACCTCACCTATCTGTGGTCGAGAGAAGGGCAGCCTCAACCCGGGATCTCCGGGGCGTCGGTCCCCAGTGCACAGACGGTATCGCGCGACGTCTGGACCGTGACCGTCTCCCCTTCCGATCAGGAGGATGTGGGAGAGCCAGTCACCGCGACCATCGCGATCGACAACGCAGCACCCATCGTCGAGACGGTCGCCATCACACCGGCACAGCCGAACGAGTCATCGACGCTGATCGCCACCACCGAGGTCACCGACGTCGACCCGGTCGAGCTGTCCTTTACCTGGACGGTCGACGCCGTAACCGTTCAGCAAGGCCCTCTCGAGACCCTCACTGGGGACTCCTTCGACCGCGGCGACCTGGTGGCAGTCGAGGCCATCGCCACCGACGGCTCGCTCTCGTCGCTACCCGTGCTCTCCGAGGCCGTTCTCATCGGAAACGCGCTGCCAGAAGTCGCCGCGGCAAACATCGACCCCTCGCCCCCGGTGGAAGGGTCGCTCTGGTGCGCCGGCAGCGGCTGGAGCGATGCAGACGGCGACCCCGAGGCCTACCAGACAGAGTGGATCGTGAACGGAGTATCGGCGTCCTCGAACCCAACCATCGATGGGTCGCTGTTCGACCGCAGCGACACGGTGTCTTGTGTGCTCACGCCAGACGACGGGCTCGGCCTCGGGCAAGCGGTGGCGAGCAACGAAGAGACCGTGGCCAACACGCCGCCCGAGCTGGCCGCGGTGACGATCTCCCCAAACCCAGCCTACATAGGCGATCTTCTCACCGTAGCACCCGTCGGTGCCGAGGACGCCGACGGCGATCTTGTCACCTATACCTACGCTTGGGAGGTCAATGGCGCCGACGCAGGTTCAATGCCGAGCCTCGACACTTCCGAGCTTGGGGTCCACGACGTCGTTCAGGGCGTGTTGACTCCCGGCGACGGCCTGGACGAGGGCACTCCGACCCCAAGCCCCAACGTCACCTTCATCGACCGCCCCCCAACGGGAAGCGTCGCCACCATCCGGCCGCAGATGCCCATCGCCGGACGCGCCATCATCTGCGAGATCGACGTGAAGGCGTCCGATCCCGATGGCGACGACGTCACCTACACCTTCGACTGGACCGTCGACGGCGCGCCGTACATTGGGGGGTTCACCTACAACGATGGCGACACCATTCCCGCTGGCGTCACGGCCTTCGGCGAGGTGTGGTCGTGCACTGCCACCTCGCACTCCAACCTACTTTCCGGGCCGAGTGCGGTCGACGACGTCACCTTTCCGGGGGCATTGGGCGGAAACATCCTCATCGTCCTGGCCGACGATGTGGGAACGGACAACGTCGTCGCCTACGGGGAGCACCCGAGCCCGAACGTCACCCCCGTCATCGACGGCCTCGCCGCCGAAGGCGTGTTGTTCCGCAACGCGTACTCACAGCCGGTCTGCTCCCCCACCCGGGCGGCAATCCTCACCGGACGGTATCCGCGTCGCTACGGCCTCGGCGACATCATCCGCGCCGCGTCGTCGAGCTTCGAACTCCCACTCGACGAGATCGCCCTGCCGGTGATGCTGCAGGCCAGCCCTTGGTTTGCCTACGAGAACTCCATGGTAGGCAAGTGGCATCTGAGCGCCTACGCGAGTCCCAGCCGGTTCGACGGGCCACTGCTGCACGGCATCGACTGGTGGGCGGGGAACCTCTCGAATCTGCGCATCTCCGAGACCAATGACGGGCTCGGGAAAGGATACTTCCACTGGGAGAGATACGCGGACGGAATCGTCGAGTTCGAGTTCAGCTACGCGACGACAAAGACGGTCGATGACGCCCTGGACCGCATCGATCTCATGCCGGAACCGTGGCTCCTCTATCTCCCATTCAACGCCGGACATGTGCCGTTCCACGTGCCCCCGCTGGATCTCACCACCTACAACGTGACAGCGGGCAGCAATGGCGTCACCAAGTACCGGTCCGCGGTAGAGGCCATGGACACCGAGCTCGGGCGTCTGCTCGACAGCATGGATCCCGCCGTCCTCGAAAACACCACCGTCATCTTCGTGGGAGACAACGGCACCCCCTCCAGTGTCGTGCAGAGTCCCTGGGATTCACACCACGCAAAGGAGACCGTCTACGAGGGAGGCGTGAACGTACCGTTGATCATCACCGGCCCCCTCGTCCAGCAGCCCGGCAGCGAGTCCGCAGCACTCGTGCACGTCGTAGACATCTTCTCGACGGCCGCCGAGATCGCAGGTGTCGACCTGCAGACCCTGGACGGAGGGGACACCGCCGCAGACGCCCGTGTCTACGATGGCTTCAGCCTGGTCCCCTACCTGGCGGATCCCCTCGCAGTGGCCGAGCGCCAGTACGTCTACACCGACATCTTCAACGGAAACGGCTCGCCCCCCTACTCCACCGACGACCGAATGATCCGCGACGAACGTTGGAAGTTGAAGCGGACCCTCGCCTCCGAGGAGTTCTTCGACCTCCAGGGAATCTACACCGATGGACCCAACCTGCTGCTGGGTCTGCTGACCGTCGACCAGGAGGCCGCCTATCTGCGCTTGAGCGCCGAGCTCGATCAACTGGAGGCCGACCTGGTCTACGGGAGCTGACTGCGCTTCCGACCTAGAGTCCGAGCCGTGGGTAGCAGACCCAGAGCATCCACCCGAGCAGCCGGGTGAGGAAACTCGGTGGCCCCTCGACCTGGTTGCGCACCCAGACCGGATCGAACGCGCTCCAGATGACGTACACACCGCCGACGATCAGGAACACTGCCAGTCCCGCGAAGATGGCGGCTTCGGTGGTCGATAGTCTCGCGAGGTCCGAGGGGATGATGTTCATACAGCCAGTATGTATGACAGGCGAGCTATCCTGCGACCATGCACGCCATGCTCGCAGCGCTGTTGCTCATCGGTTGCGGTCCCAGCACCGACATCGGCGATACCGACGCGACCGACACCGAGCAGTCAATCCTGCAGTTCGAATCTGGCGAAGCGCCTCAAAACCTCCTCATGATATCCATCGACACGCTGCGGCGAGACCAGCTCGATCGCTACGCCGACCCGGGTCACATGCCGTTCCTGTCTAGCCTGGCAACTGTGGGTTTTGCCCTCGATAATGCGCTGGGGTGCTCCAACTGGACCCTGCCCGCTACCACGTGCATGGTCGGTGGCCGGTCCAGCGCCGAGCTCGCGGTGGAGACGGGCGTGCTTCCCCAGACTGGGGATCGGGCACTCGATGCCGGCGTCTATCCAGAGAATACGCCGTTTCTCGCTGGATGGCTCCGCGATGCTGGCTTCTACAGCGTGCTCGTCTCCTCCAACCTCATGTTCGGCCCCGAGCACGGCAACGGGGTCGGCTACGACGAGACCGAAGTGAGACTCCGGGTCTCCGCCTCCGACATGCTCGCGTCGGGCGCCGAACGACTCGACGCCGCAATTACCGAGGACCGGGCTACGGATCGCTGGTATCTACACGTGCACCTCATGGACCCCCACACGCCCTATGCGCCCCCAGCCTCCTACCTGACGGGCCTCGACGAACTCGATCCGATCCCCTACGACCTGACCCACCCAATCGAGCGCGAGCAGGCCGAGAGCGACATCCTGGCCGGCCTCCTCTCCCCGGAGCTCGCCGAGCTGGTCACCGAACACCTCCTCGTTCGTTACCAGGGCGAGGTGCGCTGGACCGACGACAGCATCCGCGATTTCTGGGAGGAGTTCGACGCGTCGGGGAAGCTCGACGACACCTTGGTCGTGATCTGGACCGACCACGGCGAGCAGTTCTTCGACCACGGCCTGCTCACCCACGCAAACCTGCTCCACCGTGAAGAGAACGACATCCTCTTCTTCTTCTGGGCCCGCGACCTGGTCCCCGGATCGAGCGATTTGCCGGTGTCGGCCACCGATCTGGCCCCCACCCTCCTCGACCTGTACGAGCTGGAGCGGCCCGCCGAGGTCACCGGGCTGAGACTGGAGAACATCCGCGAAGACCGCGTTCGCTACGCACTCTCGGTGGGCAAGGCCGGACCCATCCAGCTCGCCGAGCGGCAGGGCAAGAGGGTGCACTGGGCCTTCGCCGACCCCGCCAGCCACGACGAGCTGATCGCCACCCAGGAGGCCGGCCTGAGCTTCTTCGACCTCGACAGCGACCCCGAAGAGCTCTCGCCGGAGTACGACGCCGAAGACCCAGATGTCAGGGCGCTGTACGGGCTCGCCAAGGAGCAGATCGAGCTGGTGGAGCCAATGATCGACTCCATGGGCTTCGAGACGCTCTGGATTCCCGAGCTCGGCCCATAGCCGTGGCCGAGACCCGAACCGAAGCAGACTGGCTCCGCCGCGCCGCATGGATCGCGGTTATCGCGCTCGTCGTTCGCGTCCTGCTCACCCTGCTCGTCGTCGACATGCATCCGTACAAAGACGAGCTCGCGTACATCCGAAGCGCACGCCAGCTGCTGGAGGGGCAGCCCTACACCGAGGTCTTTCGGGCTCCGCTCTACCCGGCCCTACTAGCCGCCGCGAAGGGGATCTTTGGCACGTTGACGCCGGTCCGGTTCATTCAGGCCGGTCTGGGCGTTGTGTCGGCGGTGCTCGTCGGCGGCGTTGCCCGTACCCTCGTCGGGAATCGCGGCGCCTTCATCGCCGTCGGGCTCGTCGCTTTTGACCCCGTGCTCGTGTTCTTCGGGCAGTGTTATTGGTCCGAAACCGTGTTCCTGACTGCGTTTTGGACCGTGATGTACTGCGTGGTCTCCGATCCCGAGTTCGAGCGACCCGGGCTGTGGGGTGTGGCGGGTCTCGCCCTCGGGGTCGCCGGTCTGACCCGGCCGATGATCCTCACCTGGGCGCCGCTGCTGGTGGCAGTGGTGCTCGTGCATGCGTACCGCCGACAGCTGCATGGCAACGCGCTTCGCCGGGTCGCGATCCTCACCGTCGCCACGTGCTTGGTGGTCCTGCCGTGGACGGCTCGCAACCTCAAGGAGACCGGGCACTTCATCCTCGTCGACACCAACGGCGCCTTCAATCTGCTCGTCAGCACCGAGGATGAGGCGCGATTTGTGGACAAGGACGATCGATGGAGCCCGAAGTGGGGCTCCCTCGGCACGGCCCACTACGTCGCCGCGTCCCGCAAGGACCCGGGGCGTGCGCAGAAAGAGGCAAGCAAACTCGCTATGGAGCGAATTGCCGCAGATCCGGTCACCTATCTGCGGAAGTCGATCTGGGAGGGGCAGCACTTCTGGACCCTGGACTCCTTCCTGCTCCGCCACCTACGCAACGACTGGTACGCCTCGAGAGCAGCAACCCGTCATTCTGGCCTGATCACGGTGTTCACGGCCGGGTGGTCGGCCGTCCTGATCGGGCTCGGACTGTTCGGGCTCCTCACGGCGAAAAAATCGACGCTTCGCAGTCTCGCCTGGCTGACCATCGGCCACTCGGCCGTCTTGTTCGCCCTGGTGTACTCCCTGTCGCGGTATCAGGTGCCGCTGCGACCTTTCTTCGCCCTGGGCATCGTGCTCCTGATCACGCGCTTGCAGGATCCAGACCCCGATCGGAAGCGGTCGTGGATGCCGATTGTCTTCTGGGTCGCGTTGATGCTCTTCATCGGGGTCGGGTGGTGGCGAGACGCGCCGCTCCTCCTCGACATGATCCAAACCGGCGGGGTCAACTTCCGCTTCAACACGCCCTGAGGACCGTCTGCCCGGCATTGGACGCTAGCGCCAGCCCCGGATAGCCACAGGGTGAAAAGTGGAGATTGAACGCTTGGTGTTGGGCCCCTCGCTCCTCGTGATCACGCTCGTCGCTTGTGGAGGGTGGTCCACGCCCGAGCCCGAGGTCCCCGAGACCCCGTACGAACGCCGGCATGTGCTGCTGCTCACGGTCGACACCCTCCGCTACGACCACCTCTCCGTGAACGGCCATCCCGCTGCCACCTCCCCTGCCTTGGACGGCCTCATGAAACGGGGGGTCATCTTCGACCGCGCCCTGGCACCCATGGCGCGGACCACTCCGTCGCTGACCACCGTGCTGACGGGACGCTATCCCAAGGGACACCGCGTGCGCACCCTGGCTGGACGCCTCGACAAGAGCATCCCAACCCTGGCAACCGCCGCGAAGAAAGGCGGCTACAGCACCGTTGCCGTCGTCACCAACAAGATGCTCAACCGCAAGCGAGGCCTGGCGAGGGGTTTTGACGTCTACGACGCCAGCCGCGACGACCGCAATGCCGCCGCGACCACCGCCGCCGCTATCGAACAGCTCGCCAAGATAGACGACGACGACAAGGCCTTTGTGTGGGTCCACTACATCGACCCCCACATGCCCTACCGCCCCGCGCCAGAGCTCGCCGATGCTTTCGACCCGGAGTACGACGGCAAGTTCAAGGATGGCTTCGGCGACTTCCACTCCGACGTGGGCCACACCTACCCCATCGAGTATGGCAAGCGGAAAGCAGTCTTTCACAACCCCCTCGACGAGGCAACCACCGCCCACGTCAAGAAGCTCTACGCAGCCGATGTTCGAGGAACCGACGATGCTATCGCTGACCTCCTTGCCTTCGTCGGCGAGCGCTTCGGCGACGACTGGACCATCGTCTTCACCTCCGACCACGGCGAGTCACAGGGCGAGCACGACTACTACTGGGACCACGGTGACTATGTGTGGATGCCGGGCCTGCACGTGCCTCTCAGCGTCACCTTGCCAGCCGCCGATCCGCTCTACAACAAGGCTCGCAACGACCAGTGGGTCTCACTCGCCGATGTAGCCCCCACCTTGATCGAGCTCATGGACCTCGACTGGAACAGCCCCGTGGAAGGGCGCTCCCTGGTGCCGGCGATCTCCGGAGAGCGCCTGGTCGAGCGACCGGTGTTCGCCGAGGCCGGCCGGAGCTTCTTCTTCGACGAGGTGATCGGTCGGTCCAGCAACGACGTCGCCGGCCGATTCCGCACCGTGATCGTCGGCGACCACAAGCTCATCTGGTCCCCGCGAGTGCCCGAGACCGAGTACCGCCTCTTCGACCTCTCCTCGGACCCCAACGAGCAGACCGACATCGCCGCGGACCACTCCGACGTCGTCGAGAAGCTGCGGGGCCACCTCGACCGGTGGGTGGCGGGGGCAGAGGTCGAGCCGATCTCGGAGCCGGATGGCGACGACATCGAGCAGCTGAAGGCCATGGGCTACATCGAGGACGAAGACTAGGGTGTGAGCTCCCGACGCCCGACCGTCAGCGCCGAGGGTAGTGCGGCGAGATCGATGAGATCGCCATCGCAGAACGGAATCGCCCGCAGCAGGATGTTTCGGAGCTCGCGCACATTGCCGGGCCAAGGATGGGCCTCGAAGATCTCGACGACCTCGGGAGCGAGTCCCCTGACGGTGTGATCGAAGCCAGCCGTCTGCAGGAGGTGACGCACCAGAAGCGCCAGATCGCTGCATCGCTCCCGCAGCGGCGGCATGGTGACCTCGACCACAGCTAGCCGATAATACAGGTCCTCCCGGAAAGTTCCGTCGCTCACGCATTGGAGCAGGTCGCGATTGCTCGCCGCGACCACCCGCACATCGATGCGCCGCATGCGTCGGTCCCCCACTCGCCGGACCTCCCGCTGCTCGAGGACGCGGAGCAGCGCGGGCTGCAGGTCGAGGGGAAGCTCGCCGATCTCGTCGAGGAAGATCGTTCCCCGGTGGGCTTGTTCGAACACGCCGGGACGGGAGCCGACCGCACCGGTGTAGGCACCCCGCTCGTGTCCAAACAGCTCCGTCTCGATCAACCCGTGCGCCACAGCTGCGCAGTCGAAGACCACAAACGGGCACTGCGCTCGAGCAGAGCGCTTGTGAATCGCCTTGCTAGCTAGATCTTTTCCTGTACCGGTCTCGCCTGCGATCAACACCGTGAGGTCCGTGCGCGCTACCCGGTCGAGTACCGAGTACACCTCTCGCATCGGGAGGGCGGCGCCCACCAGCTCCTCGAATCGGCTCTCCTCCACCGGCACGACATCGACGGCCTCGTCGAGAAGCCTGTACTCCAAGCAGGTTTTCCCCAGGTAAAACCTGCGATTTTCGCCAAGAAAGACCTCCTTGACCTGGACCTCTCCAACGACGGTGCCGTTGGTCGAGGAGAGGTCTCGCAAGAGCATGCCCTCCCGCAGGCGAGTGATCTCGGCGTGGCGCCGGCTCACCGTCGGGTCCGTGAGCACAAAGTGATTCTCGGCGTTTGAGCCCATCCTGACGACGTCGTGGTCGAAGGCCATCTCCAGGCCTTCGTCGGGCCCCTCGACGACACGCAGGCTCATGCGGCGCAGATTCAGCTGTCGCGGACGAGCGCGGTTGGAGATGCTGGAAGTGATCACGGACACCGCGCCCCGTTTCTGGGCATTTCGTCGTCCTTCCGATGTTGGCCGAGCTTTCACCATTCGGCGCGAACCTACGGGTTTGCAGCTTGGAACTCCACTTACTTGTCCTTACATGAGAAGTGAGTTTCGCACCTCCACGCGGTCGGGAGGCAGTGCGATAAGAAGAACGCGATGACAGACGACGGGCGACGGCTGCAGCTGGGCAGCTGCAAGGTGGACCTCCGGACCGGAAGGATCCACGGCGGACTTGGCGGCGGACTCAGCGACCGAGAGCTGGAGGTCCTCCAGTATCTGGCGAACCGACCAAACCTGGACGTGTCGCGGGACGAGATCATCGAGGCGGTGTGGCGGGAATCGGGGACGTTGACCCGGGCGCTGGACACCACGGTTCGCCGACTGCGGATGAAGATCGAGTCGAAACCAGAGTCTCCGGAGCACGTCATCACGGTCTATGGGTACGGCTATCGCTTTGTGCCCTGTACGACGCCAAGGGCGGCGGTGACCGGCAACCTGCGTCCCGCCGAGACCGTGTTCGTGGGGCGGGAAAACGCCATGAACTCGCTGGACACCGCATTTGGTGCCGGAGGAAGGCTCATCACCCTGGTGGGGCCGCCGGGCATCGGAAAGACCCGTTTCGCCCATCAATACGGGATCAAGCACACCAAGCACCACTCCGGAGGAACCTGGGAAGTTCCCCTGGCAAACGCGAGGAATGAGGCGCAGATCCCCAGTGCGGTTGCAGCGGCTCTTGGGCTTCCGCTCGCGGGCCACCTGGCGGTCGACGCCCTCGTCGCGGCAGTCGGACAGGCCCTTGGTGGGCGTGGATTATGTCTGATCATCCTCGACAACTTCGAGCAGGTCCGACGCTACGCGGTGGGAACGGTGCAGCGCTGGATGCAGGACGCCGACCAGGCGCGCTTCCTGGTGACCTCTCGCGAGCCCCTGGGCCTACCCAACGAGCTGGTGGTGCCCATCGAACCTCTCCCATCGGAGGAAGCGGTGGCGCTCTTTGTCGAGCGCGCCGCCATCGTGCGCCCGAGCTATGCACCCAACGCGCCGGAGCGGAGGATCCTCGCCGAGATCTGCGAGAGCCTGGACCGACTCCCGCTCGCGGTCGAGCTCGCGGCTGCCCGCATGGGCGTGCTCAGCGCCACCCAGCTCCAGCAGCGGCTCTATGCCCGGTTTCGGATTCTCGGGAGGGCGCAACGCCATGGGACTGGACGTCAGGCGACGCTGCGCGCGGCCATCGACTGGTCGTGGGACCTGCTGGATCCACCTGAGCAACGGGCCCTCGCCCAGTGCTCCGTGTTCGTGGACGGCTTCGACCTCGAGGCGGCAAAGGCAGTCTTGGAGGGACCTGCGGAAGACCTGGTGAGGTCGCTCTGCACACGTTCCCTTGTCCGGCGGTATTCGGCGTCTACTGGAGCGTCTCGCTTTGGGCTGCTGCAGAGCATCCGCGCATATGCCGACGAAAAAGTGGCAGATCGCGATGCCGTGGCGATGCGGCACGCCCTGCACTACGTCTCGTGCGGCGAGGCCCTGGCCGAATCGGTCAATGCGCACGGTGGGGTCGCGCGACTTGACCAGCTCGCCGGTGAGCTCTCCAACCTCTTCGCCGCCCATAGTGCGACACTGACAACAGCACCCGCTCTCGCCGGGCGGGCAGCCTGCGCAGCGTCGACGGTCCTCTCTCGGCGGGGGCCCCAAGAGCGCCTGATGGAGGTCTTCGACGCTTCCATCCGGGTCGTCGAGGACCCGCTCGTCCGCGCCAGGCTCCTGGGGGGCCGCGCGGTGGTGTTTCGAGAACGCGGCGAGAACGCGGCGAGCGAACGCGACTCTCACGAGGCCATCGCCTGTGCAGAGGCCGCCGCCGATGCCCGTTGCCAGGCCGGCCTCCTCGGGGATCTCGGCAACCTCTACCGGGAGGCCGGGCGGATCGCCGAAGCCGAGGAAACCATCCGCGACAGCCTCGCTCGCTACGAGGAGCTCGGCAACCAGCGTGGGCAGGGCGTTGCCCACTGCGACCTCGGAGTGGTCTGCATGCAGCTCGGGCGAATCGCAGAGTCCGAGGCTCACTATCGCGCCGCGAGAGAGTTCCTCACGGCCTGTGGCGACACCGTCAGTCTGGCCGTGATTCTCAGCAACCTCGCCGTCCGCCGCGCTGACGTTGGCGCCTTCGACGAGGCCCGCGAGCTGCTCGAGGAAGCCCTGGCCATCAACCGAGCCGTGGGCAACCGCCGACCGGAGGGCGCAACCCTGGGCAATCTCGGCCAGCTCGCCCTGATGCTCGGCGACCTCGACGCCGCGGAACGCCACCTCACAGCGGCGATCACGATCTGCGCAGAGGTCGGAATTCGCCACTTGGAAAGCCAGTTTCGTGCCTCGATAGGCATCGTATGGCTCCAGCGCGGCAAGCTGGATCGGGCGGAGCGAGAGCTGCGCCGTGCGATGGACATGCTAGGCGACCCCAGCCACCGTGTGCACGCCGCCCTCACCGCAGATCTCGGCGCGGTCCGGTGGCGACGGGGCGATCTCGCCGGCGCTCTCGAGCACTTCAACGAGGCCCTCGCCGCCCACGACCGGGCGGGAGATCGCCGGATGTACGCCTACCATCTCTGCTACCGGGCTGGGCTCGAGGCGGCCTTGGGCGAACCGGAACGGGCGGAGACCACCCTGCTCGAAGCCAGAGCCTGCAGCGCCGAGCTCGACCATGCCACCGGAGCCGATCTGGCCGACATCTTCGAGGGCTGCATCGCGGTGGCCACCGGCGACCTGGACCGCGCCAAGGCCATCCACGCAGCCTCGGTTCGTGAGGACAAACCCGCGGTCCGACGCGCCCTCGCCCTGCTCGCGAGGACCATCTCGAGCTACCTCGGTTGATCTGAGCACCATGAAATTGACGCAGTACCGACCATCGTGCACAGTACCGGAGTCATGGAGAGTCGATGAAAAGCGTCTGGATCGCCTGGCTCGCACTTGGATGCGCTAACGGCCAACGCGACGGCCCCTCGGATCAGAACGGTTCGACCAATCCGACCACCCCTAGCGCGACTACCTCGCCTACCAGCACGACCAAAACTCCCGAGCCAGAAGACTGCGCAGACGGGATCGACAACGATCTTGACGGGCTGCTCGACTGCGAAGACGGAGACTGCGTTGGCTGGCCCTGTGAGGGAGAGGCCCCGTGCGACGACGACATCGACAACGACAACGACGGACACACCGACTGTGAGGACGACGACTGCTGGGGCCATGGTTGCACGGTTTCGATCGCCACCCTCGCGAGCAACGGACCACTGACGCTCAGGACGCGCAACGTCTATGGCTCGTTCATCGGTCAATGTAGTGACTCGTTCCAGAGCATCCTCAGCATGGCCAGCGCCTCTGGCACCGTGCGACACATGCCGGCGTCGACACCGCTGTGGTCGACATGCAGCTGGCACGCCGACAAGACTTCTTGGTCAACATCTTGGAGGGTCGCCGGCAATCGCGTGACCCGAACCGGATTCTACGTGGAGCCGGGCTGCGCGCTGACCTCCTCGACGTTCCTGCCACAGGCCTTGGACATGGGAGCGCTCATCTCCCCCTGGCACCTCGCCACCAGACCATCGGGCCTGGGATCGCCCTGGGCAAACTTCTATCTTCCCGGCACGATCGTGGACATAGGCTCCTCGAACATCAGCATCAACACTGTCAACTGCTGGGCCCGCGCCCACTCCTATTTCGTCATCTCCAGGTTCGACTTCCAATCCCAGGGCGTGGGATACACCCTCACCCAACCCTAGGCAGTCAACGTACGGTCACCACCGAGGTCTGTGGGTCGTAGCGCAGGTCGGTTCCAGCCGCGACGGCCACCGGACCCCAGATGCTCTCGTCTCCCGGCGCCGTGCCCGTGTTTCTGTTCAGATAGACCCGCTCGACGAGCTGTGCCGAGTGCTCCAGCTCCAGCCCGAGCTCCCCCTCCGGCAGCAGCACACAGGGGCCGCCATCCGGGCACGATCGACCAAACCGCTGCACGTACACAAGCGCGAGGTCGGCGGGCGCCACGCCGTCGACTCCATCGGGGAAGTAGTGAGCCGCAGTGCCGGGGTGCGCAGTGTCCAAAAACGAGGCCACCCCGACGCCGTTGGTCCAGTTCTTCGCGCTGAGGTTGCTGTACACGACCTGCGGCGCCCCAGGCAGCGCCACCCCAGCGGACGTGTGATCGATGCCGACCACATAGATCGCCGCTTCTTCGCTCGGTTCCGGCAGCTCGAAGAACTTCTCCGACCGAAGGTATCGAGCATCGTCGCAGTTGCCCCCGCAGCGCAGCGGCTCGTTGATGCAACCGAAGCCGGACACGGGACTTGGGTTGCTGAAGAGGGAAGTGTCGGTCTGGAGTCCGCGGTCGGTGAGCTGCCGCTCGAGGCCGGCTACCACCGCATCCCGAGCCGCCCGCAGCGCCACCCCCTCTGCGTCGCCATTGTCCCCGTCAGGTGGCAGATGTGGATAGACAAAAGGCTCGTAGGGAGGCGGATCTTCGAAGGCGACCTTGAACACCGCCGCGTCTGGGTAGTCGGCGTCGAAGAACGCGTGGTCGCGCTGGGTCGCGGCGGCCACGCGCAGGAAGATCTCGTACGTATCGCGGTCGTCGCCGTAACCGGGAGTGAGCTCGACGACGCTCTCCGGGTCATATTCAGCGTCGGCCCGGTAGAGCTCGGCGTCTGCAGCGTCGAGATATGCCCACTGCTGCACATTGATCGCGCCCGGCTCCACTCCGGCATCCACGAGCATCGGCGTCAGCAACTCGTTGGCCCGCTCGGCAGCGGCGGCGGTCATCGCAAAGACCACCACCGTGAACTTGTCGAAGCGTGAGCCGCAGCCCTCCGAGGTGCACAGGTCGAGCAGATGCAGCGAGGGCGCGATGGATCCGATGATCTCGGTGGTGTGGCCATCGGGCCAGGCCTTGTCCATCTGATAGCTGTTGAAGCTGTAGTATCGGGACTCGGGGGGCGTCAGACCAACGTACAGCACGACCTCGTCGGCGGAGAGCTGGAACCGGACCATCGCCCGCGGCGGCCCATCCTCGGGGAACTCCACCATTCCATGGATCCCGTCCGGATTGTTTCCGTAACAACGCCCGTATTCGGCGATGTGCTCCAGGCAGCTCTCGCTGTCCATCCAGCGCATACCGCCCTCGCGCACATCCGCACCGGCAACGCCGGCTCGCAGCGTGTCGATGATCGAGGCCCAGCCTCCTTCCGTTTCGGTGACGTCAGTTGTGTTGCCGTGACTCGGGGAAGGACTCTGACAGCCCATCAAGCACCATGAGAGAAGCAACAGCATGGGCCGCACAATAGCCTCCAAGTGGCTCGCTCGTTGAAACAGAAGTCGAGGTTGAAGCGTAGACCTGCAAAGGAGGTCCCGTGGAAGCCACCCACGCCGCCAAGAACGCCGCCCGCAGTGCTGCCGACCGCGCCGACAGACGACGACACCGACGCGAGGAGCGGAATGACCGCAACAAGGGGCGTAATGACACCTTCGCCACTCTGATCGGCGAGAGCGAGACCTGCACGGCGTGTGAGACCGACTTCGACGTGCGCGATCTGCTCCGCGGCGAGGACGGCGCGATCTGCATGGACTGTGATCTGCAACAGCTCGAGGATGTGCGCTCCGCCGGCAGCCGCCGAGATCTGACCAGCCTCGTGGGCATGGCTCTCCTGCTGCTCATCTCCGCCGGCTGTCTGCAGCGTCTGGAGCACGCAAACGACGGGCGCGACCCCTACTTCTTCATGATGGCAGCAGGGCTCTTCGGTCTGATCTCCATCCTGGCGATGGTGACCACGGCTCGGGAGCTGCGCTTCGATCTGCCGTACCGCGACCCCGTGGTCCTGGCCAAACACGCGATTGCGTTGGTTCTCGGCCTGATCACGGTCGCTGTGAACACCTGGGTCTTCTACACCGCCTTCATGCTGTAGAACAAGATATGGTCGTTGGGCTCAACGGCAATTGGCTTTCGGGTGGGAGGTTTCATGCACATCTGGGGCAAGGTGAAGTCCTTTCCAAGAGACCGCGAAGTCAGCTTTGCGCGGGAACACTCGCGTGATCCAGACACACTCCAGCGTTGGATCGAGGCCATCGACATCATCATTGGCATCATCGAGGCTCAGGGGGCCACTGGGGACCAAATCGACGCCTTGGTAGCCGCCGCCAGTTTCCCAGCCGCCCCCCCGAAGATGTCGGGCGGCCTGTTCAGGCTGGTGCTCGCCATTGGGCGTCAACAGCCCGAGCACCAAGCCGCGGTGGAGTCCCTTCTGGCCGCATCAGCCACCGCAATCCGAGTCTTGAATGGGGGTCGTCCCGACGACAATCAGACGCAGATGATCTACGCCACACTCATGGCGGGCTGGCGACCAGCACACGCGGATGGCATGAGCCACTCCCACAAGATTCGGCTCGCAGAATTGGCGCAGGGGCGCGGCATTCGCTTGCGGGGCCTGACTGAAGACGACCCAGTAGTCGACGAGCCGGCGCGCCCTCCGTTCGATCCAGGTCCCGTGAGCCTGGACCGTCTGCGGCCGGTCTCTCAGTACAGACGACTGCTGTCTTCGAGCGACGTCGGCTCCGCGCAGCGTTCGATGGGGATGGACTTTCCGGAGGGATACAGCACTTTCTTCCAGACCTTCGGGCTGGGGCTCATCGGCGGCTTGGTGAGAGTCTACAGCCCGCAGCGGGTGGTCCGGGACAACCCAGCGTGGCGCCAACGGGTCGCCGAGTATTTCTTCTGGAAAGAGGCCGGCACCGGCATGTCCGCCCAGCGCGTGTGCCAGTCCTGGTGCATCGGCGACACAGTTCAGGGGGACGAGCTGATCGTGCACCCCGACGACCCAAACCGCGTCTTTGTCCTGCCCCGTGATGGTGAGGAAGTGCACGACGCTGGCCACGGCCTGACCCATGCCCTGGCCTGGACCCTCGGGTCGGGGCTCTTGACCGATCCGGTCGAGTTCTGGACGTTCGAGCCTTGGACCCCGCGCCGCCGCCGAGTGGCGACCGGTGCAGCCAGTCAAGATGCGATCGTGGCTGCCATCCAGGGCACGGGGCTGGTGACCGAGTCCCACAGCAGCGCTGACGAGGATGGCGTCTTCATCCAGCAGCTACTGCCTGCAGTTGGAGGCTTGGCTTCTATCCTCCAAGATGGGCCCACGGTACTGCGCATCGATGGCACGCCGAACCCAGGTCCAGAGGAGACGCTGTGGGAGGCACTCGCGAATGTCGGTTTGGAGCTTGGCCCACTGGAATCGATGGAAGCGCCCGACGATCCCTGCGGCATGAGCATCGAGCAGGTCGGTTCGGCTACCGCCCCGAGCCTCTGGGACCGGCTCGGCGCATGGTTCAAGCGCTGAATCACACTCTTCCTGCTTCGAGGTAGCATCTCTGCGTCTCTAGAGGTCGCCACTGCCGCAGCACGAGGTCCCCGTACTCTGTGGCACACCTACGGTTCACGCCTACGGCCCTGCTGATCTCTGAGATCGACGAGGTGTGGCGTGCCCCAGCTGCCGTCAGCGCCGCTCTCGCCGCCTCCAAACAAGGCCAACGACAACAACGAACAGCCACGTCGGACCCGGCGCACCACTGGTCGAGCAGTTGCATCCTGACTTCTCAGGCTTGACGCCGGTGTCGTCGATCTCGGTGTCTGTGTCGGCATCGGTGTCCGCATCCGTGTCGGCATCGGTGTCCGCATCCGTGTCGGCATCGGTGTCCGCATCCGTGTCGGCATCGGTGTCCGTGTCCGTATCGGTCTCCACGGCAGTGTCGGTCTCCACGGCAGTGTCGGTCTCTACAACGCCGGTGTCGGTATCCACCAAGCCGGTGTCTCCGGTGTCGGTGCCATCGACGACGCCATCACAGTCGTCGTCGATCCCATTGCCCGGGACCTCGACCATGCCGGGATTGACGTTCACATCGGCATCGTCGCAGTCGGCCTCGCAGGAGTAGCCGTCGGCATCGGCATCGAAGAGGTCAAGCGTCGCCGGATCGCAGTCGTCATCCACGCCGTTGCCGCAGATCTCGGCGTTGCCCGGGAAGACTGCGGGGTCGCTGTCGTCACAGTCGATGTCACAGGTCGCGCCGTCGGTGTCGGTGTCGTACAGATCGAGGGTCGCCGGATCGCAGTCGTCGTCGACGCCGTTGTCACAGATCTCGGTGTTGCCCGGGAAGGCCGCCGCGTCGCTGTCATCGCAGTCGCTGTCACAGGTCGCGCCGTCACCGTCTCCGTCGAAGATGTCGTCCGTAGCGGGGTCACAGTCGTCGTCGAGACTGTTGTCACAGATCTCGGCGTTGCCCGGAGAGACTGCGGGATCGGCGTCGTCACAGTCAGTGTCGCAGGCCGCCCCGTCGCCGTCGTTGTCGTACAGATCGAGGGTCGCCGGGTCGCAGTCGTCGTCGACGCCGTTGTCACAGATCTCGGTGTTGCCTGGGAAGACCGTGGGATCGCCGTCGTCGCAGTCGTCGGCGCAGGTCGCCCCGTCACCGTCGGTGTCGAAGAAGTCGAGGGTCGCCGGATCGCAGTCGTCGTCGATGCCGTTGGCGCAGACCTCCGAATTACCCGGGAACGCGGCCGCGTTGTTGTCATCGCAGTCGCTGTCACAGAGTGCGCCGTCACCGTCTGCGTCGAGGATGTCGGCAGTCGCCGGATCGCAGTCGTCGTCGATGCCGTTGTTGCAGACCTCTGAGTTGTCTGGGGATCGCAAGGGGTCGTCGTCGTCGCAGTCGGTGCTGCAGGTCGCCCCGTCGCCGTCGTTGTCGTACAGATCGAGGGTCGCCAGATCGCAGTCGTCATCGATGCCGTTGTCACAGATCTCGGCGCCGGCAGGGAACACCAACGGATCGCTGTCGTCACAGTCGCGGTCGCAGGTCGAGCCGTCCCCGTCCGCGTCGAAGACATCTGGGGTCGCCGGCTCACAGTCGTCGTCGACCCCGTTGTCACAGACCTCGAGGTTGCCCGGATAGACAGCCGCGTCATCGTCGTCGCAGTCGCTGTCGCAGGTCGTGCCGTCGCCATCGTTGTCGGAGATGTCCTCGGTGTACAGGTCGCAGTCGTCATCGACGCCGTTGTTGCAGACCTCGATACCGCCAGGGAAGACCGCCGGATCGTCGTCGTCACAGTCATTGATGCAGTTCGAGCCGTCGCCATCGCCGTCGAAGAAGTCAACGGTCGCCGGGTCACAGTCGTCGTCGATCACATTGGCACAGACCTCGGCGTTACCCGGGAACATCGCCGGATTTTCGTCGTTGCAGTCCACTTCGCAGGTCGCGCCGTCGCCATCGGTGTCGAAGATGTCGTCCGTAAGAGGATCACAGTCGTCATCCACGCCGTTGTCACAGACCTCGGGGAAAGCTGGATGCACGGCGGCGTTGTAGTCGTCGCAGTCGTCCTGGCAGACCGTGCCATCGCCGTCGTTATCGAAGAACTCGGTGAGCGGGTCGCAGTCGTTGTCGACCAGGTCGTAGCAGATCTCGAAGTTGCCGGGGAAGCGCTCCGGATCGTCGTCGTCACAGTCATTGTCGCAGGCTTGCCCGTCCCCGTCGTTGTCGAACAGATCGATGGTGACCGGGTCGCAGTCGTCGTCGACGCCGTTGTTACAGACCTCGGTGTTGCCCGGGAAAGCCGCGGCGTTGTTGTCATCGCAGTCGCCATCGCAGGTCGTGCCGTCACCATCGATGTCGAAGATGTCCGGCGTAGCCAGGTCACAGTCGTCGTCGACCCCGTTGTCGCACAGCTCGGTGTTGCCCGGGAAGGCCGCGGCGTTGTTGTCGTCGCAGTCGCTGTCGCAGGTCGTACCGTCACCGTCGGTGTCGAAGATATCCGTCGTCACCAAGTCACAGTCGTCGTCGATCCCGTTGTCACAGAGCTCTGGGTTGCCCGGATACCGCCCCGCGTCGTTGTCGTCGCAGTCGGCGTCACAGGTCGCGCCATCACCATCACCGTCGAAGATGTCCGGCGTTGCCAGGTCACAGTCGTCATCGACCCCGTTGTCACAGATCTCTGGGTTGGCGGGGAAGCGGCCAGAGTCACCGTCATCACAGTCGACATCGCAGGCAGCGCCGTCACTGTCGCTGTCAAAGAGGTCGATGGTCGCCAGGTCGCAGTCGTCGTCGACACCGTTGTCGCAGAGCTCGGAGTTGCCCGGATACCGAGCCCCGTCGTTGTCGTCGCAGTCGTCGACACAGGTCGCGCCGTCCCCGTCGTTGTCGAACAGATCGATGGTCACCACGTCACAGTCGTCATCGATGGCGTTGTTGCAGATCTCGGGATTGTCGGGGAAGCGGGCTGGATCGCTGTCGTCGCAGTCGATATCGCAGGTTGATCCGTCACTGTCGGCGTCGTAGAGGTCGATGGTCTCCGGGTCGCAGTCGTCGTCGACCCCGTTGCCGCAGACCTCGGAGTTGCCGGGGAAGGCCCCAGGGTCGTCGTCGTCACAGTCCGCCTCGCAGGTCACGCCGTCCCCGTCGCCGTCGAAAATGTCGGTGGTCACTACGTCACAGTCGTCGTCCACCCCGTTGTCACAGAGCTCGAGGTTGCCTGGATACCGAGCCGCGTCGTTGTCGTCGCAGTCGTCGACGCAGGTCGAACCGTCGCCATCGCTATCGAAGATGTCGGGGGTCAAACCGTCACAGTCGTCGTCCACCCCGTTGTCACAGACCTCGGGATTGGCTGGGAAGCGCGTCGGGTCGTCGTCGTCGCAGTCGATACACTCGTCGGCGCCGTCTCCGTCGTTGTCCACGCGGGTCTCGTCGATCTCGAAGTCGCAGTCGTTGTCGATCCCGTCGCAGGCGAGCTCGATGGCACCTGGCAGGACGGCGGGATCGGTGTCGTCGCAGTCCTCTCCACAGGGCCACACACCGACGCCATCTCCGTCTTCGTCCGCGCAGGGCAGGCCGCAGGTCGTCATGATGAGATCGACGTTTTCGAGGGTTCCTCCTTGGAAGCTGAGGTCGTTGATGTTCAGGGTCCAGTCCCCGAGCTCGTCTTCGCCATCCCAGATGCCCATCGGCTCCCGCGGCGTGAAGGTGCCCGTAAACGGCGGCACTGAGTCCTCGATGGGGCCGTCGAGTCCCTCGTCGTCGATGATCGTGTCGATGAAGTCGGCACCGATGACGTCATTGCCAGTGGTGAGCCTGACCAAGGTGCCGGTGGGGCTCGTCAGGGAGATCATCACGTCGTTGGCCCAAGGTGCGGTGGCGTTCAGCTCGACATTCACGTCGATGATCTCGGCGGAAAGCGGGATGTTGAGGATGGTGTCGGTGCCCGGTGCCGGAAGGAGCGCGGTGCCGAGGTAGCCAGATCGGTGGCGAACGGGCGGTCTGGGCACGATGTTCGGATCGAGGTCGTCGCAGTCGGTGCCGCCACAAACGAAGTTGTCGAAGCCGTCGCCGTCGTTGTCGGGACAGATCCAATCGTCGACGGGGTTCAGCGGGTCCGTTCCGTTGATCAGCTCGGTGCCATCGTCGACGCCGCCGCCGTCAGTGTCGGCGAGAAGCGGGTCTGTTCCGTGCACATCGAGCTCATCGCAGTCGAGGAGGAGGTCCGCGTCCGCATCGTTGCCCGGGAAGACCAAGGCGTTGTTGTCGTCACAGTCGAGGCACTCATCGGAGCCATCCGCGTCGGCGTCCACTCGGGTCTCGTCGATCTGGAAGTCGCAGTTGTTGTCGATGCCGTCGCAGCTGAGGTCGGGCGCGCCCGGATTGATTGTGGGGTCTGCGTCGTCGCAGTCGCCGCCTCCACAGCTCTGGTCGCCGAAGCCATCGCCATCGCTATCAGCACAGGTGGGCCCACAGACCGTCGGGAAGAGGGTGAAGCTCTCCAGGGTTCCAACCCGTCCAACGCCGCTCATCACATGCAGCGTCCAGTCGCCGAGCAGGTCCTCGCCATCCACCGCACTCAGTGGCTCATCCGGAGAATAGACTCCTGTGAAGGGCGCATCGCCGCCACCAATTGGGCCATCAACACCTGTGTCGTCGAACACGGTTCCGATATAGTCGGCCTCGAACCCGCCGTTGCTATCCGAGAGCATGACGATGGTGCCTGTCGGGCTGATCACCGAGATCTCCAGGTCCATGTCGTAGATGTAGGTGACATTCACCTCCACATCGAGGTCGGTCACCACACCGGGGGACGCCACGTTGTGCACCGCGTCCAAGCCGAGCCCAAAGATGGGGATCGGCAGGGCAACGGGACCTGAGGCATAGGTCGCACGCGGCTGCGGGTGCACGTTCGGATCGTTGTCATCGCAGTCGTTTCCACCGCACGCAGTGTCCGAATACCCGTCGCCGTCGTCGTCGAAGCAGGACAGATCGTCGGTCGGGTTCAGCGGGTCGGTGTCGTCGAAGTTGACCTCGGTTCCATCATCCACACCGCCGCCGTCGGTGTCGGGGTTGAGCGGATCGGTCCCGTGCACATCGACTTCGTCGCAGTCGAGGAGCAGATCCCCGTCGGCGTCGTTGCCTGGGAACACCAGGGCGTTGTCGTCGACGCAGTCGAGACACTCATCGTAGGAGTCGCCGTCGCCGTCCACGCGGTTCTCGTCCACGTCGTCGTCACAGTTGTTGTCGACGCCGTCACAAGGCAGCTCGGCAGCGCCCGGGAAGGCCGTGGCGTTGGTGTCGTTGCAGTCGGTTCCCCCGCAGCTCTCGTCGCGGAATCCGTCGGCGTCGAAGTCGGGACAGACGATGTCATCGACCGGATCGAAGGGATCGGTGAGGTCGACGAGAACCTCGGCTCCGTCCAGGGCTCCCCCGCCGTCGGTGTCGGGGTTGAGCGGATCGGTCCCGTATACGTCGATCTCGGCGCAGTCATCGAGCTGGTCTGCATCGGCGTCGTTGCCGGGGAAGAAGGCAGCGTCGTCGTCGTCGCAGTCCACATTGCAGTCGGCACCGTCGCCATCGGTGTCAAACACGTCGGAGGTTATCGGGTTGCAGTCGTCGTCGATGCCGTTGTCGCAAACCTCTGTATTACCCTGGTATACGTTCGGATCTTCATCGTTGCAGTCGAGGCAGACGTTCACCCCGTCGTCGTCGCCATCGGTCATGCCCGGGTCGTAGAAATCGTTCTCGTAGCCACAGTCGCTGTTCACTCCGTCGCAGAGCTCGGGAGCGCCGGGGTAGATAGTGGGATCGTTCTCGTCGCAGTCCGCCTCTGCGGGGTAGCCATCCCCATCGGCGTCGACCCTCGGTGCGTCGGACCAGAGCTGGACGTGGATCTCCTCCTCGTTGTCCTGAATGACCGTGTCGTCATCGGCTTCGTAGGCGATGAGCCACTCGTCGTACTCCGAGTTGTAGGCGATGGACGGGCGCTGTGCCTGGTAGTTGGCATCACCGTCGGGTCCGTGGTTGGTGAGTCGAATCCCGACGCCGTTCTGATCCAAGCCATCGCTGGTCAGCTCGTGCATGTAGATCTCTTCTTCGCCGGCGATCGCGGTGTCGCCACTGAACGCCACCATGTACTCATTGTCGACGCTACCCCAGGTGACAACGCAGTTCACACCGTCAGTTTCGGGATCGCCGTCGACTCCCTGCGTGCTCACTCTGACCATCGGGCCCATGACGCTGCCATTGGGACCAACCGGGTGGCAGTAGATCTCCTCCTCGTTGCCTGCCGGTGCGACTCGACCTCCGAAACACACGTAGTACTCCCCCTCGGTCTCGTTGAACGTGATGTCTGGATTGCTAGCATCGGAGGCCGGGTCGCCGTCGACGCCCATGGTGCTGATGCGTCGCGCCGCCATTGTGATCGATCCATCCCACTCGACTCGGGTGTCCCAGATCTCCTCTTCGCCGGTTGCGACGTTGTCACCGGAGTAGACAACCAGGTAGGCGTTCTGGAGCGTGTTGTACGCAACGCTGGGATTGTTGGCATCAAAGGTGGCATTGACGTCCGTGATGAAGCTGATTCGGAAGTCGTTGTCGCCGAGCTCCCACAGGTCCTCGGGGTCGAGGCGCTGTCCCCAGATCTCGACGAGGTTGTCACCGACGGAGTCGTCATCCCCCTCCCAGACAACGAGGTATTCGCGGTCGGCGCTGTTGTAGGCCACCGAGGGTCTCTTGCAGTCGTAGAGCCCGTCGCCGTCGGGCCCGCAGTCACTGATGCGAACTGCAGAACCGTTGAGGGTGCCGTCGGGAAACACCCGCTGCCCGAAAATCTCCATGGCGCCAGCTGCCACCGGGTCGTCCTCGTCTGCCCGGTAGACGACGAAGTACTCGTTCAGTTCTGGGTTGTAGACCTGGTCCTGTTGACTGGCATCGACGTTGGACGTGTTGGGCGGGCCGTGGGTTGTGATGCGCGTGTCGCCGCCCACCTCGGTGGCATCCAGATCGAGGCGCTGACCGTAGACCTCCCACTCGCCGTCGGCAGTGGTGGCGTCTTCGCCGTCGTCGCCGTAGAAAGTGACAAAGTACTCATTGCTGGCGGAGTTGAAGGTCGCAATTGCCTCCTGCGCGTCCGAGCTCGCCTCACCGAGGCCACCGAGGTCGCTGATGCGGAGATCGTCCACGAGGAGCTCGGGATCGACCAGCACCGGATAAGCGGCGGCAGCCAATCCGCGGCCGTCGATGGTGAGGACCGTCTGGTCGCGCTTCACCTCGAGGCTTGCGCTCACGCTCTTGCCCTCCGCGTCGAACACACTCACGTCGCCGAGCCGCACACTTCCGTCGTCTGTCGCCCACAGGTGGCCGTTGCCGTCGGGGGCGTCGAAGAGCTTGCCCTCGGTCTCGATCTCTCCCCTCAGGATCAGGTCGCCCGACGTGAGCGGTTGGCGGATCAGGAACTGCTGCTCGACCGAGGAGGTGTGGTCGACATAGCTCTCCACCACCGCGCCGTAGTCGAAGAGCACGGTATCGCCGGAGATCTTGGCCGCTGTGCGCTCGATCCGAAACACCTGGTCCCCTGCCTCGTCCTCGATCCCGGTGAGGGCCCAGCGCCACTCGGGTGCCTGGGCCGTCGGCTGGAGCTCGACCATTCCCGAGGCCAGCCTGGCCTCGAACCCCGCGTTCTGGATGCGGGCGCCATAGGTCGTCGCAAACAAGCCTTTGTGGTCTGGAGTCGATGTGCAGGCAGCGAAGGAGAAGAAACAGGCGATGATCGCGGGGTTGCGGAGAACGCGTCTTGTGACCATGTGACACCGAATTCAAGGATGGAAGTGAGCTTCGAGACTCGACCTCAACTGCATCATGTCGGTCACAGGCCTCTTCTGGAGCCTATGCGCCCTCCGTCCGCGCGGTGATTACAAGTGCATCACAATCTCGGGCGGAAGTGACGCGCTCGCACGCGCCGCACCTAAAACAATACTGACTCGGTCGAGCCTCTCTACACAGTCCGGCCAGCCGGGATTTTGGATCCCCTGAAATCTCCCGACGAGTGGCGTAGCGAGGGAATCGTCTTCGATGTACTCTGCACAATGCCTCGAATCACCGTTCCAAAGTCCGCAGCGACGCTTTTTGCAGCGTCGGTCCTCTTCACGACGTCGACGAGCCACGCCGCAGACCTGGTGTTCTTCCAAGACTCCGTGGGCCTGTACGATCTCGACAGCCTGAATGGCGTCCAGAACTTCCGCGTCGCCGTGAACCCCGGGCCCCGGTTCTTTGGCCTGACCCGGCGTCCGAGCGACGGGGTCGTCTTTGGCATGCACCCCGACTTCAACAGCAGCGTCCTGTACACCGTGGACCTGAACACGGGCGCCTACAACCAGGTCGCCGCCACCGGAGTCGACTCGTTCACCGATATCGCCTTCCACCCCGTGACAAGCACGCTGTACGGGCTCACTCGCAACACCCACGACCTCTACGAAATCGATGCGTCCAACGGCGTCTCCACCCTGATCGGCAACGCCGGAAACGCGGGCTCGGGGCTAGCCTTTCACCCCAATGGCACCCTCTATGGCTTCGACCATGGCAACGCCGACCTCTACACCATCGATCCGACCAACGCGAACACCGTCTTCATCGGCGGATCCGGTCCGGGACTGTCCATCGTCGAGGACGCGACCTTCACCGCGGCCGGCGAGCTGTTCTTCACCGACTGGGGCGGCCCGATCTACCAGGTGAACATCGCCAACGGCGCACACGTTCAGGTCGGAGCCGGCATGGGCGGAAGCACCCTGGGAATCCTCGAGCCCTGCTCTGGCGCGGACACCGACGGAGATGGCAATCCCGACATGTGCGACATCTGTCCGGGCTTCGACGAC
>PJEL010000467.1_pt1 | contig 47146 bp, 76 predicted proteins | sample 1853271 | NCBI WGS metagenome assembly PJEL01 (sample SAMN08108733, study PRJNA415343) | Invertebrate metagenome, whole genome shotgun sequencing project. | host: Globobulimina | place: Sweden: Gullmar Fjord | collected 2015-08
GATGATCTCATCAAGCAGGTGATCGACACGACGGCAGAGTCGTACCCCACCTCGAGCCTACTCGTCATTATCCGAGTGTCGGCCGCGGCTGTCAGGCGGGCGTACCACGAGTATCACGGTGGCCCTAGTGAATTCTGATCCCTATCGACCCTGATCCGTCGTTCCAGATACGCTCTACATCGCCCCCGCATTCATCGCAGTGCGGGGGTTCTTCTTTGTGAGAGTGGTGGAAGTAGTCGAACTTGCGGCCACAGGACTTGCATTTGTACGGGTAGATGGGCATGATCAATCCTCCTTCACTCGCAGCCAACGGGAGCATAGCCGAGCATCCTGCTGGCCAAGATAGCAGCCATGACAACAACCGTGCCGAAGGTACTAATGGCCCACACGTACATCGCGATAGTGAACCAACGTCCATGCTCCATCTAGTCCTCCTCAACTTCGGGGTAGGGTAGGATCAGCGGCTTCACCGAGCCATCATTGTCGATAGGTTCACCCCATTCGGCGTCGTGACACAAACGACAGGCTCTTTCATTTTCATTTGCTTCCTTCTTCAACCGCACGATCTCCAGCCGCATTTCCTTTTCTGTAGTACATTGTTTGTCGTACTTAGCAGCAATTTCTAAAGCCACTTTCATACACATGCTTTCGTGTTGTTTACGTATCTCTCGTTTTGCTTTCACCACAGCACGATCCAGCATGATCTCGAGAAGCATCTCGGTGAGTTCTTCGTCTTTCATCTCACACCACCATGAGTATCGCGGGCTCATCAAACATCTCGAACCACGCTCGTGTATCTTCAAGAACGAGGCCAATGCACCCGAGAGTCCCCTCGACGTTGCCATCAGGGTGGATGCCCAGGCCAGTGCGATCCGTCTGAAAGGTGGGGACGAGAGCGGCCCACCATGCGAAACCGCTCTCGTCAATGAAACCCTTGTTCGCGTCATCGCCTGCATCGATGGCGACTGCGGGTTTCACCATATACTGGCCCTTAGGGATGGGGCCCTTGCCAAACGGCCCTGAGCGCGCGTAGACCTTTTCTGCCGTGTCGAGCGCGATGAGCTTCTCCGTCTCGATGTCGTAGGAGAAGACCTTCACGTTCATGTTGACTGCCTTAGGAGCGTACTTGATTCTCATGAGTCCTCCGTACCGAATGCGTCAGGCAGACCGCCGTGTTTGAACACGTAATCGAGGTCTTCGAGAAACTGATCAGTGCGCTTCTCATGTGCTAGCGCGTAGATCTCAAGGATAGGGATGATCTTCTTCACGACGCCATCTCCTTGTATCTCTTCCCCATGTCTCCCCACGCCTCACCCGGCAACCCAACCTCCACGTCAGCAGGGATGTGGTAGTTACGCAGCTCAGGCCACTCGACCTCGAGGAGGCCCTTCAGCTCGTCGGCAAACGGCGCCGCGGACTCGGAGGGGATCTCACAGATGAACTCATCGTGAACAGTGAGGGTGAGGAAGCCACCGTGTCGCACAGCAGCTTCTTCTACGACGGGAAGCCTATCCCACAACATGTGTGCGACAGCCGCCTGCGGTCTGAAACCGACGATGCGCGGCGCGAGACGCCCGCGACAGAACACCGGGTACCTGCGCCCGAACGGCGCGCGCACATGGAACCGCGCTTCTGCCGTCTTGATGACAGCCCACCTGCGTGCTGCCCACTTCGGGAAGAGCTTGAAGAGACCATCCTGGATCTTCTTGCATCCCGCCGTCGTCGCGTTCCGCCGCCCATTCCTTCGCAGCTGCGTGCAGATCGTCCGCGGGGCGGCCAAATTTCGCGTCGAGTACCACGTCATCTTCGCGTCCAGGCGCTCGATGTGCTCCTGGAGAAGCTCCTCGAGCCCCTTCACGATGTAGTCATGAAGGTCACCTTCAAGCGCCTCCATCAGGTTCGTGTCGTCTGCATCTATGGCGTCGACCCAGGCTTCTGCTTGTGACCAGTCTCCTGCGACAAATGACCAGTCATCGCGTCGAGGGATGTATAGACATCGAGCATCTGCGTGCTGATTCGCGATATTAGGGTTGCGTGGCTGAATACGACTTGTGCGAGCGCCCTGACCACGATCCTTCGACCCATGCTCGTCTCTGCTGGTCGGGAGATACTGCGGATGCACGCAATCATCTTCCCCAACCACCACAGAGCCATAGTACTTAATGTTCCGTGAAGCCTCGCGCATATCGAGAAGAGCTTGAAGGCCATCCAAAATTTCATGTTGCGGATCACGTCGCGCCTCCAGTTGACGAACGATCTCCATGACCGCCGCCTCGTCAGTAGTCAGCGACCCCTTCTTGTCATATTGCTTGGGAAGGTTCAGCTTGAAGTAGAGGTGGTCGCGGACCTGTGGGTAGGACGCGAAGGAGACGTCGGGCCAGGGCCACCTGAGGGACGCTTCCATGAGTGCATCTTCCTGCTCACCGACCCACACTCGCGTGCGCTCACGGTCGCATCTGATCCCCCTCCGAGTCATTGCCTCCACGACAGGGAGTCCGCGCATCTGGGCCATGTAAACATCCCACTGGCCAGTTGCCTTCAGCGCAGGGAAGAGCTTCTCACCGAGCGCATGCTGCACGTACGCGTCCTTCGCGCTGTAGCCTTTAGGGTCTGCTGTGGATGAGTCCTTCCAAGGGGTCACGTCCAGGTAGATGGTAGCGCAGCGACCCAGACCCTTCGCGAGGTCAGGGAGCATCGTTTGAGCGCCCCACATTGTATCAAGGACCGTCCCCTTCGCTGGACAACCCGCAGCGTCAAGGCGCGGGATATCAAAGGAGCGGTTGTGGAAGCACTTGATGATGCTCGCATTCGCCATGACCGCCTGGATGATGGTTTGCGTGTGCTCTGTCCAAGGCGCCGTCCAACAGACCGTCTTGCCTTCTTCCGACCAGGCCAATGAGACTCGCTCGATGACCCAGTCATTCGGCGGCATGGGCGTCTCTATGTCGATGGTGACCCGCTTAGCCGAAATGGGCGGATGGACCGCGACTTGCCCATAAGAGGGCATGTCGATAAGGTCTAGATTCCCAGCGGCAGCTCGAGCTGCCCGGCCAAGATCCGCTCGGAGCGCAGGAATTGTGGCGTAAGCTGAACGTGCAATTCCTTCTGGGTCGAGTACTGGGATGAGATAATCCATGTTTGGAGGTACGACAACATCTTCCACGACCAGTTTGTTAGCACGCTTCGGATCTCCCTTCTTGCCCGACTTGCAATCGCGCTTGTAGTATCCCGTGACCACGCGCTTACGCCGCCTCTGCCGTCTGAAGTCACGCGGCTGGATGACGTACCCACGAGCGTCAAGGACACCGAGTGGGTTGCCCTTCTGGTTCAGCATGCCGGTGACTCGGAGGAGGGCAGCGGAGCCGATGGTGATCACCACCGAGCCCTTGAAGGCGCGGAGCACGTCATCAAGGCGGTCCCAGTGTTCGTAGATTTGAGCTTTGGACGGGGAACCGGATTTGTTGGCAGGCCAGCACGGCACCGCGTATGCCACTAGGCATTCAGCTCGGTCGATTCCAGCCTTCTTCGCCTGACTCCAGAACACCCGTCCGTAAGATCCGACGCAGGGTTTCCCCTGGGCAAGTTCCTCCTTCCCAGGGGCGTCGTCGATGACGAGGTAGCGGGCGGTTGCAGGGTCGCCTTGTGGGGGGCAGAGGTCAGACATCACCTATCACCAGCAGCCAACTTTTGTCGATCCATGTGCGTGTCACACCGCGGACAGGGGACACCCAAAAAGAATTTTACGTCTTCATCCCTGTAAATGAGTTTGAATTCGCGACACCACGCACAGAAAAACTTAGCTACAATAACACGATTCACACCCGGTTTGCCGCCAAAAAAGTCAGAAGTTGGATGTTCATGGATACGTGGGATGTTTGTCATGATGTCCTCGATTTAGGTTCCTTCAACCACTTCAACTCACGATCAGGGAAGCGGGAGCGCCAAAAATGCCACGCCGCCTCGAGTACCTCGTCGTCTGTGAAGATGCCCTCGCGCCGCATGTGATTGCAATGGTAGCACAGGAGGCGCATGTTCGCGGGGTCGTCACGCGGGAACTGTTCGATGTGATCGACGTGGAGGCGTTGCCAGTGACGCGAGCCCCCCTTCATCGACTTCCCCTCTGTATGAAGGCGCCGGATGAAGTGTTGTGGTACGCCGCAGCAAGCGCATGCTTGCTCGTCGGTAGTGAAGCCCTTCGCGAGCCGCGTGGCTTCGTCAGGTGCGACACCGCAGACCAGGAGGCGCTCGTAGAACACGTACTCCTGGTCTGTGCGCTTCTTGTACTTCCCCTGTCGGTTCAGCGCCCGGCAATGATCGCATTGTTTCAGTGGCTCGGGGGGGAGCGGGCGGGCACCGCAACTAGGGCAGAGGCCCGCCGCTATCCAGGCTTTCCGGCGCGAGGCAGAGGGCATCTCTGTTAGTAGTCCGTCAGTGACCAACCCAGATGCATTAGAACCGCACGTCTGGGAAAGTCTGGATACTTCAGACGTTTGAGATGCTTAATTTGTCTGAAGCTACTACTGGGAGTAAGATACCCTTCTTCTGCGCTCTCAACAGGCAAAGGGTCCTCTCCGTCAGGAACAGAGACAGCAACTAGTGCGTCTTTGGGAAACCCAGCAAGAAGACGTCTTAGTTCGGCGACAGTCATGTTACCACTCGCCCGTCTCACACCTGTGCATGCACGCGGCATACCCCGCGATATCTACTGCGTTATCCCGCTTGTCGGACCATGTGGAGCGGGAGAGCTTGAGGCAAATCATGAACCGTGCGACGTCTTCAGCAAAGAACTGTTGTCCGTCCTTGAGCCTCGTACCAAACAGCGTGGTCATCAGGGCTGCCGTCCGCCGGAAGTCCTGCTCGGGGGGACCATACGCATTACCACGCTCCCCCTGTGTCAGACGATTCGCCTCTTCGCAGACGGTCTCCTTGGGCGCGGCCGTTGCTGTCAGTTGATCGGTATCGTATCTCCCGCGATCCGGGGGTGGGGGCGGGACAAGTGGATCGCTCATTATTCATCATCCTCTTCCGGCCACTGCGAGAACCGACGAGCCTCGTCACGCAGCTCACCCTTCTTGTCCTCACCCTGCGAGATCGCGGCGGACACCTTCGCCCCCGCGAGCCCCTCGGCATTCTCCACGATGAAGCGTGCCGCGTTGTGATTCGACGCCTTCAACTCATCTTCCATCCCCAGCGCCTTGATGAGGGAGTTGAACGCCTGGAAGCTCATCTCCGTCATCTTCCCATGGCCAGCAGACGGGTCGCGCGCCAGCGCGGAGAGGTTGAAGTTCAGCCGCTCGGTATGCTTTCGCCCGCGGTTCGGCGAGGGGACGATCTCCTGCTCATCCGTGACGTGAGTCGACTCGTCATCGACGTTGAACACGATGGTGAGCATGAAGGCCTTATCGCCCGGCTGCGCTCCGTTGTACTCCTTCTTCTCGTACTTCGTGGAAGCGATCTGGAGGATCTCATCCCAGGTCTTCGAGGATCGCTTGCCGTAGGTGCGCTCGACGGCGTCCTGTGGCGCGATCATGGTATTTGAGGTCGCGTTTTTGTAGTCATCCGAATCTACGTCGAACATGGACAGGTCTTCTGCGTCGAAGTCATCATCGAATTCGTCTTCGAGGTCAGCTGCGGGGTCGGTCGTCGTGTCACTCATACTGTTTCTCCTACAACGTAAGGGAAGTTTGATTGATGATTGAGTACCATTATCTATTCTTCTTCTTCTTCATCATCTTCTTGCATTGCGACGACTATCAGCACAGCGCCTTTCTTGATTGCTCCCTCGATAACTGTCTTATACTGCGCTCCAAGCATCAAAAGAGCTTCGCTGTTGCTGTCGCTGGCAACCACATCGCTGAACAGAACGTCCCCCCTCTTGACGATTCTGTTGGTGGTACCAGACATGATATCGTCGGTAGAAACGATGAACTGTCTTGGAATTGTAGCCATCACTCTTCTCCTTCTACAAGTTTCGTCAACAAAACGATAGCATCGACAAGACGCTTGGTTGGATGGTTTCCCTGGCCATGCTCCCAGTCACGCCATGCCTCGGTAAGTTCCTTTGCTGCTAGTTCAAGCATGTGCGTCAGTATCTCCATACCGGAACTCCTCATAGGCATTCCAGAAGTTGATGGGGTCAGGGTCAAGCGTCACATTGGCCATGGGCTCGGGGCGGGGACCCCGGACACCGCAGCGCCAAATTCCGTGGTTGTTCGTGCGAGCGAGGCGGATCATCTTCTTGATCTGCTTGTCGCCCTCTTTCACTGTCTTCGCGCGGGGCTCGAGGCGGATCGTGGATGTGAACCAACCGGTGATCTTGTCGATGAGAGCAGACCCGCAGCAGGCAGGCCCACCGATGGTCCCCGTGCCCTCTGCCGGGTTCTTCGGCTCCTTGTAGTTCTCATGGAAGAGACACACGACGTGGAGATGCTGGCCGAAGAGATGGCGCAAGAGACTCTTGATGAGGAACTGCGAGTGACCGTAGTCCGAGCGCGATGGCGACACTACATACGACGCCTTGCCCTTCTTCCCGAACGTGATGCGCCCATCAGACGAGTCTGCAGGCGCCTGCTCGGTAAGGGCGACGAAGGAGAGGATATCCTCGCCGGTCGAGGTCATGGTGTCCCAGATAAGCGTGGTGATCTCCGGGTCCTCTTCCTTCCAGTTCTTCGTGGCGAGGGTCGAGGCTTCGATGAGGGGGTTGTATCCGCTGACACCGAGCACCTGCCGATCAGGGTCTTCCGGCCGCGGCTCGTACACCACGAGATTCGGGAGGTCGACTGGGAGGACAGAGGCGAGCGCATCTGCCGGTGGATCTGCACACACGTAAGCAACCTTCCCACCGAAGCGCTTGAGGCGTGCGATGGCGGCGGCGAGCCGAGACTTGCCGCTCTTAGGTCCACCGTAGATGCAGATGCGCTCGTAAAGCGTCGCTGCTGTGATCTTCCTGGGCACTACTCACCTCCATAAACTTGATCAAGCATCTTGTCAACGTCATGCGGGGGGAGAGGGGGTTCACAGAGATCCGCGGCGCTCTTGTGCGTCAGCTTGGCGGCGATCTCTTCGGGAACCCCGATCTCCTCAAGCGACTTCACAGTAGCTATACAAGCAAAATGACGTCCCGGTTCCACCTTTCCGTCTTCAAGGAAGGCGCGTGCGGCCTGCGTCACGCGCGCGAAGATGCGCCCGCGAGTGTAGTGCCCACCGAGCCCGGAGGATTGGGCCCGTGATGGTGGCTCGAAGGGGATCGAGCAGAGCCAGGGCTCGGTGGGTTCGGGGAGGGTCATTAAAGACGTCTGGAGTCCCGTCTTTTGATTAACCGACCCCGGTAGTCTTGCAAGTCGAGCAAGGTCTGAGCAGGAGGTATCGACGACGCAGCCGTATCTACCGAGCAGCATACGCGTGGCGATCCAACGGACCAGGGCCGCGACGCGATCCGCGCAGTCGGGGATATCCTCGACGGGCGTGAGCGGGTGCATGAGCCATAGCTGTACGCCCCTCCCCGAGTCGAGGAACACCATACAGTCGACAGGGATACCCCGTTCGTGGAGTAACTCCGCAGCGAGCGTCGCGGCCCTCATCGGTTGTGCACTTTCAGCGATTGGGTCTATGTCGATGAGGATGGCCTGTAGGTGGGAGATGTCGCGGGCGCGTGGGCGCATGCGCGAGCGAGCGGATGGGCGTGTTGGGTTGAGTGTGATATACAGGTTCCAGTCGGAGAAGGCAGCGCGGAGGCGGTCGAGCTGCTTCTCACGAAGGACATAGGTCCCACGGATAGACGTGTCGCGGCGGGCGAAGATGTGCCGGACGGTGTCAGGTGGGAGAGGGAGTAGGTCGCAGGTGTTCACTTCTTTCTCCACTCAGTGCTGGGGTCTGGGGTTGGTTGAGTTAGTTTGATGAGGTCGGGAGAATAGATGGTGCACTTGGTAGTCCCGTCTTTCATGGTTTCGATGATTCGGACACTTTGTTCCATGGGCCAGGGATGGACTTGTTTCGACTCGACGATGATTTCGAGAACATGGAGCGGTTCGAGTTTCTTGGCTTTGCGTCGCATTAGGTGGCCTCGTCTGCGGGGACGACGATGTCGGTGTCGGTAAACCGATGGTCATTCATTCTCTGTTGTCCGACGCAAATCCGATTCCGTGTGTAGAACTCATCTATGCGGGGCTCACGAACAGCGATGACGCGCCAACGCCGCCGGATTTTGTAGCCATCGTCGGCGGTAAAAACAGTCGCATGAAATTTCACACCACAGTCTCGGCAGTGCCATCGAGAATTCATGGCGTTAGGGGGTGAGGCGCCGCGATGTTCGCAGGGCGGAGGGGGCTTCTCTTCCTCGACGCGCTCGACGATGACGACGGGAAGCGGTCCACCGAAGCGGTATCCCTCACGCATCTCCCGTACATCGCCACCGACTACGTAATACTCTCCAATCTCAGGGATACCACCACCCATTACACGCCAATGACCCTCACTACGATGAAACGTGCCGAACTCTTTCATGACTTCTTCTCCTGTGACTTGTGGTAGGTGGATGCGTCGTGTGTCTCCTTCGGCAGCGCGGCGGCGAGGGTGTCGAATGGCAACCGCTCGACGATGTAGATCGGCTCGGAATCTGGCTCGCTCGTCGATGGACACTGATACGGGTTGCACACCACCGCCCGCGCCAACTCCCGCAGCCGGTCCCGCTCGGCCTCCAAGATGTTTGTTTCTCCCCAAGAGATTTCTAGCAATGCTTCTAACCGTTTGTTTTCTTCCTCAAGGTTCATGCGTCGCTTGTGCCATTGAACCTCTATCTCTGCTAACGACACATTTCTACGATCTAGCTCGGCCTCCAGGGAGGCGATGCGCTTCTCGAGGTCATCTGCGTGCATCTCGTGAGCGATGTCGTTCTCAACTGATTCCCACTTATCGTCACACATTCATCTTCTCCAGTGTCTCGTCGATCCACGTGCGCAAGCGCTTGAGATCAGAGACTCGGGGGGTGCCTAGATACGTCACGTCGTCAAAGAGCTTCACGATGCGGTCGAAGGGGTGGAAGCGGAAGGTGATTCCGCCTACTGTGCAGTCGCCTTTTTTAGCCACGGATAGCCTCGCGCCAGGCAATTGCCTCACCAAGCCGAGCATGAATATCATGTAGATCACTCATGGAGGCGGAATACCAGATATGCACCATTACACCGCCACCGTGTGGGTCTATTTCTAGAGTTGCGTTCATGCGATCGATGTTTCTTGGTCGCTTCGGCTTTTTCATGCTGAGTCCTTTGTATAGCGCGCAAGTGGATCTCTCCTCGGGAGCGTCTCCGCCGAAAAGAGCCCGTCGCACACGTCGATGAAAGGGCAGATGCTGTTGTGGGCGTAGCCGTCGCAGGAGGATGGTTCCTGCGGCACTCCTTGGCGGTCGAGGAGGCGGATGGCCCCCTTCTCATCACCGGGCAGGAGCGCGAGGAGCCCATCCATCGCGTCGATCCGCCGCTCCATGTCGATCAGAAATCGCTTGGACGCGATGACTCGGAGGGGGTGAACAGTGACGATGGGCCCACGAAGTATACGCTTCTTAGCGACCTTACGCAAAACCGATAAGAACGAGCCACCCCATGGGTGAAATCCCGCAGCGAGGCCCATGAGTCTGTACGCCTGTTCATGGTAGCTCCTTGATTGAACGCGGAGGAAGGCGTCCAGGTTCCGCGATTCCGCGAGCGTCTTATGTTGCAGGTGCCAGTAGCGGCCGTTCCACATGACGATGGCGTCCAGCTGGCCGAAGAGTTCATGCGCGCCGAGGGCGCAAGAGAGGGTCTTCTCTCTCGCGATGTAGCGCCAGCCCCACTCCTGCTCGAGGCGTTTGAGCTGCCACCGGCCCAATCTGAGTCGGAGGCTCTCGAGCGGAGTGTCGGCTGGATCGTACGACATGCGGTCGTGTTCGCAGATCGAGTGCCACCTGTTCCCAAAGCGCATGGCCTTCGTCTCGGGTGTGCCCCGGTGCGCGTGGTACCCACCGTACCAGAGGGTGGGGCAGGCGACGTAGGTGAGGATGGCGGAGACGTTAGTTTTCATGGGTCTCCGGGTTCATCGGCTCGGTGGGTGTACTGACTGGCTCCTCGATCTCGTACGTTTCGTCAGGGTCGAAGGCCGGGCGCTCGATGGGGCGGTAGTCCTTCATTTGCCGCTGGATGCGGTCCCGCTCGCTCTGCATGGCGCGGTGAATCCAGTTGCAGAAGTCGGCGCCTGCTGCCGTGTTTCCCTCGCGGATGGCCCACAGGCTCTTCTGCGCCTTCTGCCTGGCGCGGATGAAGACTTTCAGCATCTGGTCATTCGCCCTATCCATTGCTATGGCTTTATCGGCGAGGTCGCTGACGCGCTGCGTGTACGCGTTCATGATAGCGCGCATGCGGTCTCGGTCAGCATTAGCGTCCCTTATGCGAGCCTCGATTGTCGCGTCGATGGAGATCTGCATCTCTGCCACGCGGGCGTCTGCGTCTGCGCGAGCCTCACGGACCTCGCGCTCAGCGTCTAGGCGGATGCGTGCTGTGGTTGATGGGTTGGCCATTACTTGGGCTCCTGTGTGAGTTCGAATAGCATCTGGTAGATGAAGATGAGGAGAGCTTGGTTGCAGCGGATTTCGCGTTCCATGCCGCTAGTACCAGATTCACAGCCGGTGCCTGCGTAGCGGTTGAGGACTTCGTCGATCGGTGGGATATCCAGGTTGGCCATGGGGTCTCCAGGTGAAGTTGGACCTTCGTCAACTCGTTCCAGCGTACAGGCTGATTAGGCCATCCAGTTGGGCGAGCGGCGCCGGGAAGAAGGGCTAAAGAACCCGAGTGGCGCTTTGCTCCGGTTCACTCCCCCGATCAAGAGGGATCACCCGGCATGTAGGGCGCCCGGCGCGGAACATCATCGAAGAGCGACTTCGAGAGAGGTGCTGCTTGGGGCGCAAAGGGTTCAGTGTATCATACACTCGGCTCATCCCAGGGGTTCCCTGTTTCGGGTTCTCCGAAGTCAGTATCTGGGTCGATGGGTTCGATGGGCTCTTCTTCTGGTACTACTGGTTCGGGGGGTGCTTCATTTGGGTCGTACATCCCACCGCCAGCACCATACCATTCGTCCTCTTCTTCCGGTTCTAACGTTCCGTTGGGTACGGGTGGTTTGACGTAAACCGAAAAGAGACGTTCGTCATAGTTGAGGGGGTCGCCTTCAATGAGTCCCCGACGCTTGAGATCTTCTTCTGCGCAGATCTTTTCTCTCCAATGAGCAGAGACCAGATTGATATCGAGTCCGAGCGCTCGAGCCACCTTTGTGAGAGACAAAACTGGGTGTTGTGAAGCATACAGTGAAATTTGCCAGTGGATGACGGCGTTGATGTAGCGCTGATCTCGTCTACCTTCCCAGTACTCTGAGGATCGTTTATACATTGTTTCTACTCCTGTTTTCAGTCTTTTTGTTTCACCCCCCGTGTCCCTTCGGGACACTCTCGGGTGGAAAACTGCAAAAGTGACCAAATCCCATAAAGTTAGGGTTTTTTCAAGTCTTTGACTTGTAATACCACCTTCCTTTGCGCTTAACTGCGCCCAGCTCCTTAAGATAGCGTGAGAGGGTCGGACGCGATATCTCAAGGGTGGAACAGAGCGTTACACTTCTTCGAGGAGATTTGAGTAATTCAATGAGCCGCTCAAGGCGGGCGGATTTCTCCTCATTGGGTGAGAGCCCTTCCTCCAAGATGATGAACTCCCCCTTCTCATTCGTCCCCGTCTCCATCCGGTAGTGGACCTTCGATGGGCGATTTTCCCCACGTATCTTTCGCCACGCTAGCGTCAGCGCGGCTGGATCCTTTGCCGCAGCGGTGAGCGTCAGCTGGGTATCCGCGCTGCCCTCCACGATGGTCGCGCCCCGCGCCCGGATCGGTTGGCCCGGTGGAGTGTGCGGCGGGTGATGGAGGACGACGGTGGGTATGCCCAGGGTATGCGACAGGCCCTTGAACGCCTGCATCACCTTCCGCATCTCCATGTTGTTGTTCTCGTCGCCAGACGAGTGGGATTCCGCGAAGGTGTCGAAGATGATGAGGCCTGGGTCGTATCCCCCTGGCTCCTCTTCACACTTAAAGCAGGAGCGCACGCAGCGGATGAAGTCCTCTGCCTTGAACGTGTCGATGGGTGCGCGTTCCCAAAGGAGGACTAGGTCATCATAGGGCGAGAGGTGGCGCTTGCGTGGGCGGGGACGGTGGCTCGAGGGGATACCACGGACCAGCTTGTGGTAGATCCCCGCGTAGTCCCAGTCGGGGGCGTCCCAGGCGCAGTAGAGCACAGGCACCCTCCGAGCCGAAGAGACACCGAAGAAGGGCAGGGACGAGACGACCGACATGGCCATGCGCATCCCGAGCATGGTCTTGCCCGTGTTCGGGCTGGCGGTGATCATGGTGATGGTCCGCTCGCGGATGAAGCCGGGCAGGAGCCACGCGGGCTTCTTGATGGCGCCGAATGTCGCGGGGGCTCGGTGGGATCGTAAGGGCATCAGAATTCTCCTTGAGTTGGGCCCCGCTCGACGTCCTTCCTGAGGGTGTCGAGGGCGCGGGTCACAGAGACGCTCTTAGCGCTATCGTTGAGCCCCTCCGAGCCCATGTCCATGAGCGCGGCGAGAAGGAGCACAGGGACCGTGAGGCTCACGTTGAGGCCCCGTTGGGTGATGGTCTCCATGGTCTGGAGGTACAGGACGGCGGCGCGGTCATAGATGGCGTCGGGTTGCGGCCCCAGGCGGCGCTTGAGGTGAGGGATGAGGTGCTCACGCAGCCACAGGTTCGAGTATGGGTCGGGGAAGTAGGGGTCGGACAGGGGGAGGTGCATGGTTCGTCTCCTATGACGAGGCTGTGGAGGTAGAGGGTGAGCACGAGGCCCACCCCCAGCATGAAGAGAAAGAAGGCTGCGATGAGAATGGTTCTCATCTTTCTAGGTCCGCGAGGGTCATGGGTCGTCCAGCCTCTCGAGCCTGCTTCTTGAGCCAGTTTTCGAAGCTGAGGCGGGTTTGGGTGTTTCGCCATGCGTTAAGAGCTGCGCTTCGGCGGACGGCCCAGAGAACAAGGCGGCGCCGCCCTGCGTATTTCCCCCAGTCCATCTGTGCGTCCTCTAGTGCGACGTAGCACAGGTGGGGTTCCGTCTCTCTGAACGGAGTCCAAAAGTACCTAGCGGCGACTGCGTACGATGGGGCGGCGTGGAGCGCGGTGTTACTACATGGCCAGACCACTGGGCTGGGGTTTCTGGGCTCCATCCACTTTCCTTGTTTGACGAGGCGGCTATCCCCCCCCGCGAGACGTTTGTTGCTTGGTAGCAGGTGCCAGCAATACGTGATCTTCTTAGTCATGGTACAGCTCCTTCACCGCGCCCCACGTTGTGGCCTCTGCCCCCAGCGTGACGCTCGAAAGGTTGAGGGTGGCTGGGTCGATTGTGGTGGGGCGCAGGTGCCGGGTGAAATACCAGGCTTGCGAGGCGCCCGTCTCGACCTGGACCATGAGCCATATGCCCTCGTCTATGAGGAGGATCTCCCCTTCCGAGCAATCGGTGAGGGTATAGAGGTATTCTACGCCTGGGGAGCCGGTCGGGGCGTAGTACACGTCCCAGTCGTAGGGCTGCTCCTCACAGGCGGTGAAGTGGGCGCGTTCGTTCGCGTAGTCGATGTCGATGGAGAAGGTGCAGCCGAACGCGCTGGACGCGGCGAGGCAGATGGAGCAGGCGAGCAGGCCACAGATGAGGGAGCCGAGCAGTGAGTAGCGCATGGTGATGGTCTCCTATTTCTGGATGAAGGCGGACGCGAGCATGAGGATCATGGTGCTGATGCAGAAAAAGACGATTCCGGTTGTGCCGCCATGCTCGACACCTACGGTGACGCTGGCGACGATGCTGGTGATGAGGTAGATGACTGCGTTCATTCGGTGCCTCTCTTGATTTTGAGTTTGTACCTGAGTTTCTCAGGGTCACCCGCGAGCGCATTCCAGTGGGCGTTGCAGATGGGTGCTCCCAGGTAGATGAGGTCGTAGGGCTGTCGGCATCGCGGGATGCGACAGCGTTCGTAGGTCATGACGCTTTCCTCTCAGTGGCTCGGAGGGTGATGAGATCGACAAGGCAGCCGGTGCACAGGGCGTGGTGGATGACCATGCCCTGTGCGACGTCGGGTGCCGGGCGTGGGTGGTTGCCGCAGCGGACGCAGTGGGTGGTCATGCGGATGCCCTCGCGACGATGTGGAGCGTCCCACGGTCGTTCCGGTTGATGCGGCGCATGATGGTTTCCGCGCCATGGATGCGACCGCGGAGGTAGGCGGCCATCTCTGAGCGGGTGAGCTTCCCGGTTTCGGGCTCCACGCGCTGGCCGGTCCACTTTTCGAGCTGCCAGGTGCGCTGGAGCTGGCCCACGCGGACGAGTCGATAGCGCTCGCGGTAGCCTTCGGTGGCGTTCAGGCGCGTGGCGAGGGTGTTGAGGTCGTTGATGGTGATGGGTGAGCGGTTCACTTTGAGTCCTCCTTGATGCGTTTGATGGTTCTGAGTATGTCACGAGCAAGGCGGTTGGCCATGCATGTGTCAATCAAAATGGAGAAGTTGTTGTCGGGCTGCCCTGTTGAACTAATGCGGATGTGATGCGGTATGTTTGCATGCACATTGTTGACGTCAATGTTGCGCGGAGCGGGTCCGTCTAGGGTGAAGAGGTGGGTCGTTTTCCCCCTCCGAGTTTTTGAGGCTGTGTAGATCATGTCACGCTCCGTTCAGTGCGAGTATGGTGAGCCAGGTGAGCCAGAAGGCGACGAGGGCGAGTTTCATACCATGATCTCCCCATCGATGGTGATGAGCCCCATGAGTAGCGCTTGCTCGATGCCGTAGACTCGGGGTGCCCCGCAGGATTCACAGGTGTATCCCTCTGCATCGGGTTCGACGTTAGAAGTGCGTTCGTTGCAGTCGAGACAGATTCCTTCCATGCTGTCGTCGAGTATGGCGGCTTGCGCTTCTTCAAAGGTGAGGTCGGGTTTGGTGGTGGTCATGGTTAGCTCCAGGCTTGGCAATGGCAGCAATCGATTTCGTGGGCGGGTTGACACACTTCGCATCTCATTTCTGGTGTAGTGTTACTTGGGTCGAGACAACGGATGTATTCGTCTTCATACAGTGGGGCGCCACAGTCGATGCATTCGTGGGTTGGGCCCTCTGGCTCGCGGTGGTTTGGGTCGTTTGGGTGCATGGTCTAGCTCCTTGCAAACCCCGGGCCAATACCCGGGGCGCGTAAGTCCGTGTAACTAGGCGGCGGCTCTGAGGACAAAGCCGGTGGTGTCGTCTTTTGCCCGGCCCTTGGGGGTGAGATGCACGATTCCGGGGGGTTGGAGGAAACGGAGGTCCGTTTCATCGCCCTTATGGATCTTATTTACCATCTCCATCGCGTGGCTGTCCCAGGATGCTACGTCCCAGTAGTCATCGGCGACGATTGCAACCTGCCCACCATGTTGCAGGACAATCTTGCACTCGACGTCGTTCGATTCGGAGCGGGAGAAGCATAGGTGATAGTTACACGGCCAATGCTGATTGTGAAGTGAATCAAACATGCGGTCGTAGGACTTGGTGTAGTCGTAAAAGCGGACGTTTGGGAACATGACCATGAGATTTTTGTGGATGATTGTTCCGTTGCCATCAGAGATGATGGTGGAGACTGCTTGCTGTTCCCATGCAATGTCACTGGTACCATTCAAGCGGACGACAGCTTGCTTGTTTTCGCGTGCTGCCTTGCGTTCGAGCGCGACAATGTCATATGCAAGCTGTCGCATGAAAGAGTCTCGGTCCCTTAGGAGCCAATCGGTTTTCTTCTGGCGAGCGGTCTGCGTCTTGTCGAATCGCCCACGGCCCGCGGTATTGAGACACGCGGCAAGGCAGCCTTTCGTCGCATTCGGACAGACCGTGGTCGATGGCTTCAGGTGGAGGATGGCGACCAGATACTCGTCGGTCTGGGATTTGGCGATCTTTGCGTTGCTCATGGTTAGTAGTTTCATGATGCATCCTCCGTGAGCGACCAGCCTTCATACTTTGTCGCGTGGTCGATGCTACATGATGTCGCAGTATGCATGTACTGCCAGCATTCTGTCTCGGTTCCTTGGAACCGCGTGACGCCGTCACGCTTGACGGTCCAACGCTTATTCATTTTTAGCTCCTAACTCTTAATTGTCGGCATTGTGGTGGGTGTGCCGACGTTTACTTGTTCCAGAGGGCGACTGTGATCTTGTCGGCCGCGACGTAGGCGCGGGCGCCGACGATTGGCAGGAAACGGTCCTGTGCTTCCCATCGGGCGAACCGCTTGTTGATGGTTTCGATATCCTCGACTGCGATGCAGCGGCCGTTTGACCAGAGCTTGCATCGCCAGGTGCGGACACGGGGTATCATCAGAAGGCTCCTCCAGCGTGTAGGATGGTCCGTATCATGGCGCATGCGGCGAGTGCGACGATGGCGAAGGGGATTAGGTCGGTCATGCTGTCACTCCGTTGACGGTGCTGTCTGAGCCGTAGGCGCTCGATCCGGGTTTGGTGTCAATCTTACCTTCCAGTACATCGAGGATGGTGCGGTTGATTAGGGTTCTGATTTTCACGCGTTTTGCACCTTGTCGTAGCATCTCGATGACGGCCTCTTCGAGCTTCTTCTCTGCGTTGGTCATGCTTAGCCTCTACTTTCGGTGCTGGCCTAGAAGTTTCCACCATACAAGTCGTCAAGGACTTCGCTGTCAGTGCTGGCCACGCGCGTATCGGTAAAGACACCAGACTCCAGTGCATCCGCGGCGCAGTCCTCGCACATTGGGGTTCCGGTCTCGTCGGTCATGTCAATACGGTAGACTCGGGCGGTCGCTTCTCGGCGACAGTCAGGGCAACCATGGTGTGCTGGGCATCCACTATCGGTGCATCCGCACTTGTTGCTCTCGGTGCTGGCCTTCAGAATCGTGCGGATTGCACGGACCTTGTCGGTCATGGGCTTGAACTCATCGAGAGCGTTGCGGATTGCATCGAGCTTCTCTTTGTCGGTCATGCTGGGCTCCTCGTGGGCGCTGACCCCGGTGTCCGCGCGCTCACCCTATTCTATAGCAGGCTGCGTGCCACTCTGAGCCCAGGCATAACGTGTTGTGCGGCAACGACTTAAGCTATATAGCCCATCGATATCGGCCTCTAATCGTGCGTTTTGAGCGTGCATGTCGTGCGATTAGCTGGAACTCTACACGCATGTGCAGTGTATACTGTATCGAGATGATACCGTGCCGAACCTCACATTTGAAACATAGCTATTTGCACGACCCATCATGGGACAACATGTGCGGCGCGCACGCATGGAGTGCGAACGGCATGACCCACACCGAGACACATGTGCGAACCGCAATGTCCCATCATGAGACTCGTGCGGATAGCATGGCGCATGGGTCATTTGGCCCCGCCCATGTGTCTCACTCTGAGGCTGCGCATGAACCGTGCCAACCAGGTGGGGGGGACCCCCCAATCGGTCGTGCAAAACGCACGCACATCCTGTGAAGTACCTACACCCCCAAAACGTAAAAGTGGATGCCAATGGCTAAGGTGTTGCTAGCAGACCAGATAGCTCAGCTGGACCTCGCCCTCCTCAATCAGAAGGTCTCCGGCGAGACCTACGAGATGATCGCTGAACGCCTTGGTATGGGCGTACGTACCATCGCCAGGCGGAAAGACCTACTCGTCACCAGAGGCTCTCTAAGCTCATTTAAGACGGAACCTGAACCAGAGGTCCAACCCCGCCGCAGAAAGGCCTCTCAGAGGGCCCCAGACACCTTAGAATCGATTCTGAAGGAGGCCTCTACCGCTACCATCGCAGGACCGGATGAATCGATGAAGATTCTGTCCACCATCCTGCGCTCAGACGACGTCAGCCCGCACTATCGAGCCATGGCTTCGAAGCACCTGAACGAGCTTCGGACCCAGCACGCACCCAAGGATTCACTCGGTCCACCCGCCCCACTCACACGCGAGGACAAGATCGACCGCCTCGCGTCACTCATGGACTGCGTGGGGCACGACGTCACGCAGGCAGCAATGGAGAAGCAATGGCCTCCTTCCTCCTCGCCCTCGCCGTCGTTGGAGGCGGCTACGCAATCGCCATCCTCGTCTACTTCATCAGGAACAGGTGACCCATGCTCCTCTTCTGGACCGGATGCATCCTCTCCCTCCTCATCCCCCACCGAGCCACCGGGACCTACCGACACGCCTCCGTCTGGCGCAGGTGACCCAACATGATCTCCGCCGTCATCCCCGCCTTCAACCACCCAGGCCTCCTGGGCCAGACCATCCGCACCCTCGAGGCGCAAACGCAACTCGTTGACGAGATCCTCGTCGTGGATGACGGATCGGACCCACCCCTACGTCTTCCCTCCCACATCAAGGTTCTCCGCCTCGAGCGAGCCGCCAAACATCGCGGCGCCGCTTTTGCACGGAACGCAGGAGTTGAGGCAGCGGCAGGCGACGTCATTCTCATGCTGGATTCATCCGTCCTTCTCCTCCCCGAAACCGTCGAGTCTTTTCAACGAACGCTAGACCTGGCAGACTGTAAACTACCGGACATCGCCCTCGCTTTCACAGTACGAACCCTATTCGACGAGGATGATCGCGTCTATACCCCCGAAGAGACAGCAGACATGTCCACATTCATGGACCGCATGGGCATCCCCGCTGTGAAACACAAACCCACCGACTCAAATGTAATCTTCCCAGACCACTGCTGCGCCCTATACGGACGCTCGACATTCGACCGCCTGGACGGTTACGACGAGAAGACATTCGCTGATTGGGGCATGGAGAACCACGACTTCGACATTCGCCTGCGCATCCTAGGCGGCGATATCATCTCAAACATCCCTCGCGTGGGCCATTCTATGGAACTCCTCCAAGCCTTTCACAACTACCACGGCGCTACTCGAGACAAGGTCACGCGAAATAAAGCTTTCAGCAGCAAGTGGGGGCGAGGAAACTTCACGCACATAATCAACGTTGCAGGAACCATGGGAAACCCAGATGAGTTGTAAGCACCCACTCCCCACCCCCCTCTCCCCCGTCTGCATCATCTGGCGCGACGCTCACGACGGCGACGCGGGTCTCGAGGAACTGGACACCCTCGTCGAACGAGCTACCTACGCCACTGTCCATACCACCGGCTTCCTCGTCGGGAAGAACGATGAAGTCCATGTCCTCATGCAGGACTACTGCTCCAACCCCTCCGCCGTCGGTGGATTCCGCGGACACTACATGATTCCGAATGAGTGCATCATCCGCGTCATCCCCTTCGAGGAGAAGCTGCCCACGCCACGAAAGAGGAAGAAGAGAGCAACACCCCCCGAGCCACCGCCCACCGTCTCGCAGGAGAATGGGTGGGCCTACGCCACCGACCCAGGAATTCCCGTCTCGAAAGAAATGTACGAAGCAGCTGCTCGCGAAGGCGCAATCATGCGCAAAAAGGCAATCGAGAACATCGAGAACCCCATCTTCGGAGACACTTCATGTACCGGTACAACTCCTTCATCGCCCTCGGACTCTGCCTCGTCGACATCTTCTGGTGGATGTGGCGATAGCCCGGCCGCCGACTAACAGGTAACAAGGAGCCCCTCATGCAGACAAGGGAATACTGTCACAATTTCTGGAAATCACCCCCCGCGCCCAACGACCCAGCCACCTACGCCGCGGCACCACCCGCACGTGCCGCCTACATCAAGGCCCTCATCGAGAGAACCTTCCCCACCGCACGCACCGTCCTCGAGCCGGGATGCAACACGGGTCGCAATCTCGCAGCCCTCTGCAAGGACTACACCGTCCGCGGCATCGAGATCTCACCTGCCGCCGTCAAGCACCTACGCAAGAAGTACCGCCGCCTGAAGGACGTCACCATCGTCAATGGGACTCTTGAAGAGGAACTCCCCTACGAGCCTACAACCGATGTCATCTTCACCTGCGCTGTGCTCGAACACATCCACCCAGACTCGAAAGCCCTCTTCAAGGACATGGCTGACCTCACGAAGCTGGGGATCATCACCATCGAAGATGAGGTGAACGCCACCTCGCGTCACTGCCCCAGGAACTACAAGAACGTCTTCGTCCCCCTCGGGATGAAGGAAGTCTTCATGGAGATCCCCCCCGAGCCAACAGGCCTGGGGAAGCACTTCCGTACGAGAGTCTTCATCCATGCGTAATCCACTCAAACGAAAGAAGCCCTTTCGTGTGCTTCGCCCCCTGAAGTACACCCCGCTGCCACCACATGAAGGCTTCAGCCGAGCCATCGTTTTAATGGAGGGCGGCCCCGACAATCACTGGGTTATCTTCCGTCACGACCTCCGAGCCCCTGAACCGGAGCAAATCACTAAGAAGGCGATCCAGACCGCTTCTGCGAAGGTGAATCGAGCGGTCACGCAGTTCATGGAGGATCACGGGCTCGAGGGGTTTGAACCTGTCGATGCGCAAAATGATTGGACCATCCAACGCGTCTGCTCCGACTGCACAGAACCATATGCACCAGAAGGCGCCTACTTCGACTGTGAGGGCCAGGTCCTTGACTAGCTGGGATGGACATGCGGAACACGCCCTTGTCGCTGACGCGGGTCGCCACTCCTTCCGCTGCTTCATGAAGTACGTCTTTGGGATCTACCGCAATCCCGAGGGCTCGTGGTGGACGGAGGACGTCCATGGCCCCTGGTGCGACTGGCTGCAAGAGAAGCTCGAAGCATGGGAGCACACCCGCAAATATGGTCCGAAAAAGCGCCACTATCTGCTAATTAACGCGATGAGAGGCAGCGGGAAGACGCTCATCGTCACGAAGGGCGCGAACCTGTGGCTCCAGCTGCGCAACCCCGAAACCGCTGCTGTCATTGACAGCGTCCAGCAGAAACAATCCATCGAGTTCGCAGAGGTCATCAGGAAGATCTACGAGAACCTCGACCCCTACTGCTGGTTCACCTGGCTCTATGGGAACTGGTTCTCAAATGAAACATGGACAAAGGATAGGTTCACTCACGCAGCTCGCACAGTCGTTAGGACAGAAGGATCATTTGAGTGTAGTTCTGTCGAAACAGGCATTACCGGACGGCACCCTCATGTCCACACACTTGACGATCCGGTTACGATCGAAAAGCTCAGAGAAGCTGGAAACTGGATCCAGCTCGCAAAGAAACACGTCACCTCCATCTTCCCAGCCCTGCTCAACGACTCCCTCTTCATCCTCGTCGCCACCCCCTACACCGACAACGACGTCGTCATGTCCTCCATACGCGAAGACGGAATCTGCGACTCCGCAGGAATCCCCCTCCCGAAGGAGTACAAGCAATACGTCAGACCCGACGGGAAGTGGGACCTATACTTCTTACCAGCCAGAGACGCCAACGGAGTGTGCACCCTCCCCGCCGCCTGGCCAGAGAATGAACTTGTCGAATATGAAACTAAGTCTCCGGCAGAAGCGGCTGCACAAGTCCACCTTCGTCCAGGTAGTGGTGGAGAACAACCTCTAGAATTCGACTCCATCTCCGACATGCAGATGGACCTATCTCAGATCCCAAAGCGCCTCCCCATCTCCTTCCACTTCGACACCGCGTTCAAAGAGACGCAGAAGATCGCGCGCGGGGATGATAGCGTCATTCAGGTGTGGGCCCACATGCCGGGAACTGGCATGGTGTACTTCCTGGACTCCCGACACTCGAACCGCTGGAACGTCACCGAATTCGTCGAGAACTTCATCCAACTCTATCAGCGATATCATCGGGCCCACCGAGTCTTAGCCATCACAGACGAACGCATCATAGGAGGCAAACATGGGATTTGGTCAGAACACCTGCGCGCTGCATGTCAAGCTGTCGGCATGCGACTCCCCAGATTTATCGAAATATCACGAGGCAATACGCGAAAAGTGGCCCGGCACATGGAAGCTGCTGGGTACTGGGCCGGTGGTTATGTACGCCTCGCCAACAACGCCCCCGGACTCAACAAGCTCATCTGGCAAATGGCCCGCATAGGTGTCTCCGACAAAGACGACTTCGCCGACTGCGCCTCCGACGTCTTCCACCCCGAAATCTACAAGATCTTCCGTACAGAAGGAAGAGAGGCCGCACCACTCGTGCAGCGACCGACCGACAGGTACCTCCAAACAGGACAGCTGACCAACGACGCTCTCCGCGATTTCTACGACATGGAATTGGGAGACGCCTAGAGAGATGCGATGGCAACGTACAAACAGCGCCAGATCGATCTCCTCATCGAGTTCCTCGAGAAGCTCTCCCTCTTCCCCGACGCCGGTCTAGACGTTGGGGACGTGTGGGCGTACGGCTTCATCCGTTGCCGTGGCTGCCGTCGAATCATCACAGTGTGTTACCCGAATGGACTCCCAGACGACTCGCATGAGTGCCCACGTTGCGGCTCCTCGTGCATCGTCTTGACAGAAGGACACTGGAAAACATGATCACTACCTACTTCGACATCGAAACCCGCGCCCTTGCGTCAGACCCGCCATGGAACGGCGACTGGGGCTCCTTCAAGGCAGACGGTGGTGGGGGCATGAGCGCGGTCGTTTGCCTCTCAGACAATACGCCCGACAAACCAACCTCATTGACTGAACGCATCAAACTGATGGACGCACAGCGGGTGAACTCATACGAAGTCCAGATGTTCGACGACAACACCACCGAGCCACTGGTCGAGCACCTGATGGCCGCAGACCGCATCGTCTCCTTCAACGGAATCGGCTTCGACATCCCAGTCATCGCCGCGCTCCACGGGAAGCCGGTGCAACACCCACAGCACATCGACATCCTCGCGCTCATCTGGCAAGCTATCGGTAAGCGACGGAAGGGATACAACCTCAACAAGGTCGCGAGTAGAACCGTTGGCATGACTAAGCTTTACAGCGACGGTGCATCCGCACCTCGTCTCGCACGCGAAGGCCGCTACGCCGAACTGTTCCAATACTGTCTCCAGGACGTCCTCGTCACCCGCGCACTCTGGCACCACATCGAAGATCGTGGTACCATTATCGGTGTAGATGGTGAGGAGATCCCCATCTACGATCATCTAGCCAAGCCCTGTTAGGAGGCCCCATGTCCAAGAAGCGACCTGAGAAGAAGGTCAAAAGCACTAAGAAGTCGGTCAAGAAGGTGAAGAACGAGATCCTCGTTCTCGGGTGCAACCAACGCCCCGTCAAGTCCACGAAAGATTACAACGCGACGAACGTCGACATACATGACTACGGCATGCCGGACCAGATCACGGTCCACGACCTAGAGTCGGTACCCTGGCCGTTTGAAGATGACACTTTCGATCAGGTCGTTGCGTACGACATCCTCGAGCACATTCGCACCGTCACGGATGACAGGCGCTACCCATGCATCGAGATGATGAATGAGATCTGGCGGGTCCTGAAGCTCGGTGGGGAATGTGAAGTCATGGTCCCCTCAACAGAGGGCAGAGGTGCCGCACAAGACCCCACCCACGTCTCCTTCTGGAACGAAAACTCCTTCTCCTACTACGCCATCATCCCAAAGGACCCTACCGACCCGGAGAGCCCGCCTGTTTCACACCCATGGCGGAAGATTTACCCCCACATGATCAAGGCTGCATTCGAAGTCTACGCTGAAACTCAGATGGCAGATCAGAATATCGCATACGTCGCGGCCAAGCTCATTAAGGTACTGCCTCCAGACGATGCCGAATCCGACTGATGATCGCGTGCGCGATCTGGTGATGGCCCGCTATAAGCATTCCCGCGACTCCTTCACCGCGTATCACCACAAGGCCGTCCGCCTGTATAACGCATACCGCATGTGGAACCGTGGGTCGTACCAGGCCCACAGAAACAACATCACGGTTCCCATGATCTTCTCGATGGTCTGGTCCGACATCGCGAGGAAGACGCAAACCTCATTCAAGTCTAACGACGTCATTGATGTCTTTGGGTACGGCCCAGAAGACCGTGCAGTCGCAGAGAAGAATCGCATCCTGCTCAATGCTGAGTTGAAGGACACGCGAATCTTCCAGAAGGCCATTGCTAACATGGCGAACGGTGACATTGCGGGTGCGGGCATCACACAGACCGGGTGGAAGCACGAGGAGAAAACTCTCAAGCAACGCAGCTCTCAAGCACACCCGATCACTGGTGAGCTACTCGAGCAAGTCCGCGCTCGCAAAGTCACCACCTTCGATGGACCTGACGTACGCGTCTGGGACCCTGTCGACGTGTTCCCACAACCAGGCGTCCCCGACCCCTTCGACCTCGAGTGGGTAATCGTCAAGTACGTCCTGAACATGGATGACATCGAGGCTCTCGTTGCAGCGGAGCACTTTGACGCGTCCGGTATGTCGGGGCTCAGGTTCGCTGGTGAGATGGCTCACGCCCATCGCCAGTTCCGCGAAACCGACGAGCACAAAGACGCGCGGTATAACGCGGAGACGCGTCTCTCGAACGAGACTCGCCCCCTCCACGAGCGCTCCGTCGTCCTCCACGAAATGTGGGGTATCGCCCCATCAGACTTCGCGGATGAAGAAGGCATCATCGACCGCGTCATCACCATCGCAAACGGGCAGGTGGTCATGCGGAATCGCCCCATTCCCTTCGACCATGGTCGCATCCCGTTCCACTTCTATCGCCCCACACCCGACCAGCACTTCCTCTTCGGCCCCTCGAAGGCCGACATCATCGAGAAATTCCAATGGTCTGCCTCCCGCCTTGCATCCGCAAAGCTAGATATCTTAGATCTCAACGCCGACCCCATGTGGTACTCAAACCGCTTTGCCAACGTGGACAGGCGGAATCTGACGACCGCGCCAGGAAGGATCCTTGAAGGTGACGGAGCCCCAGGCGAAGCATTCATGCCCATCTCCCCAGACCTTCGAGCAATGCAGAATCTCTATCCAGAGATTGATTGGCTCGATAGGCAGGGACAAAAGACATCGGGAATTGTCGATGATGTCGTTTCAGGATTCGGTGGTGGAGGCGATCAGACAGCACGAGAGTTCGTCGGTCGTCAGGAAAATGTATCCATCCGCCTCATGTTGGAATCTCGCATCCTCGAAGAGACCTGGCTCGAGCCCCTCGTCCGCGACTTCATCTCCTTGAACCAACAGTTCCTCGAGACCCCTCGCGAAATCAGCATGCTCGGGGGAAACATCTTTGACCCCCATACCGGCGAGCCCCTCCCCATGGAAGAGGCGCGCATCAACGACGACGACCTGAACCTCGACTATGACGTGCGCGCCCGCGGTTCCTCGCAGATTCTCCCGCAAGCCATCAAGCAGCAGAACTGGGCGCTCCTCTCGCAGCAGATCAACGCGAATCCGCTCAACCTGCAAATGATTAACCAAGAGGCCTTCCTCCGCGAGACCTTCCGCCTCTTCGACGTCACGGATGTCGACACTTTTCTCAACGTACCGCCCAAACAGCAGGTCGCCCTACAAAACGCTGTGCAATCAGGTATTATCGGCTCGGGGGGTGGCGGAGAGAACGCTCAGGCGGGCGGACAGGTCGGTGACGCCACGAACCTCTCACCCATCGGTGGCATGGAAGGCATCAACGCCACCCTAACGACATAACACATGGACAATCTTGAACAGGAACAACTCAAACTCGAAGCGCGCCGTGCGCTGGTCGAGCAGTACATCCGGGCGATGGACTCCCCTGCCTGGCAGGACACCATCTCCCCCATGCTGCAAGAACAGCGAACCCAACGCATCAACCAGCTGATCTCCGCTTGTGTCGAAGGCAAACCAGGTGACACCCTCCGAGCCCTTGGCTCTCAGGTTGCGACTCTCAACTGGGCGCTCACTAACATGAGCCTCCACAACGAGACGTACTTCAAGGACCTGAATGAGCTGCGTGCGCAGCTCGAGAGCGAACAGCAGGTTGATGCAGCTATCGGACGCGTGGTAGAATCAGGACGATCGGACCCTTACGCAGACCCCATGGATGATCCAACAACCTACACGGAGCCACCAGAATGACCGACCCTCTTGGACACCCCGCATTGGAACCAGACGCCCCTCAGCCCGACCCGGATGCGCCCGCGCCGGATGCCGAACCGGCAGCCGAACCAACGGAGCCCGATGCGGAACCTGAGCTGCTTGCTGGGAAGTATAAGACAGCCGAGGATCTGGTAGACGCGTACAAGCACTCGGACGCGGAGATTCAACGTCTCCAGAACGAGCAACGCATGTCGCAAGAACGTGAGCGCCTTCTCTTGGAGCGGTTGCCTACCGCGACCCCCTCCGAGCCAACGGACCCGTACGCTGCTGAGCGCGAAGCTCTAGAAGCGGCCGGACTCGATGCGAATGCAATCCAGGCACTCACGACACTCGCAGAAGCAGCCGCGGCAGCGAAAGCTCCCGAGACTGTCGATTCCATGCTGTCTCCTCTCCTGAACAACGCTGCCGCGCGTGAGGGACTCTCCCTCGAAGAGCGTGGTTTCGCTGATCAGGCGCTGGAGTCAGACCAGCAGTTCAAGGAGAGGTACAACCAAGCGTTGTCCCTCGATCCTGGATTCGCTCGTGGAATGCTCGAAGACCGGGTTAAGCTTGCGCAACTAACGCAGGCAGCGGTTAACGAGGATGCGAAGATCAAGGCAGAGCGAGAGGGTAAGCGAACTGACGCTACAGTTCCCGCCCGCCGAACCAGCCAGAACCTCAATCCCAAGCAGCCCGCGGAAGAGGCTGAGGCGCGTAGAAAGGCTCTACTCGAGCTAGGCGCTCAGGTTCGTGACGGGGGCGATCCGAATGATTTTGCGCAAGAAGCTCTTCGAGGTCTCGAGATCATCGATGAGAATGGGCGCAGAAAGTTGACGTAATTAGATGGCTACCACTTCACCCAAGGGCGTCACTACCTATGACAAGGGTTCTGGCACCATCACGGGTTCAAATCGCGAGGATTTGCTCGATGTTATATCGATCATCTCCCCCAGCGATGCACCCTTCTCCGTGAGCGCGCCGCGCTCTGAGGCGAAGGACACTCACCACGGTTGGTTCACCGACGCTCTCGCAGCCACCTCAACGGCTGGCTCGCTCCAGGGCGCCGACTTCGTCACGGGAACCTACGCTGTTCCTGTGCGACACACTAACGTCACCCAGATCTTCACGCGCAACGTGAAGGTCACGAACACCCAGCGTGCCGTCAACGCTATCGGCACGGATGACGAGTACAAGCGTCAGGTCATGAAGGCTGGTCGTGAGATCCAGCGGAACATCGAAACTCGCGTCTTCTCGCAGGCGGGCTCGTGTGCAGCTGGTGCGACAGATGCTGCGCCGATCTTCAAGGGTCTGAATGACTTCATGACCACCGCGAGCCACCGCAAGCGGCTTGCTCGTGAGTGGGGTGAGAACGTCACTTCTCTCGGTGGCGCCTCTGTTTCCTCGTGTGCTACCACGATCACTGAAGATCGTTTCAACAACATGCTCGAGTACCTGTTCCACAGTGGCGGGTCACCCGACACGATCTACTGCGGTGCGGCCGTCAAGCGACAGATCAATGATTTCACTGGTCCGTCGAATGCGCGCCGGAACATCTCACTCAACGACAAGACCATCATCGCGTCTGTCGATCTCTATGACACCGAGTTCGGTCCCATGGAGATCACCATCAATCGCTGGGTCAAGCGCTCTGTAAACACGGGTGCTTCTAGTGTGGATCTGACCGGGCAGCTCTTCGCTCTCGAGAAGAACTTGAATCGCCTCGCGATTCTTCGGCCGGTGAAGCACATCCCGCTTCCGCAAGCTGGTGATTACGTCCGCGGGTCCGTCATCGGCGAACTCACGCTCGAAGTGCTGAATGTGAGTGGCCAGGCTTCCATGGCCGGAATCCAGAACATAGGTTACTAGATTGGCTTCTAGGTACCCAACAACCGTGAATGAGGGGACGGGGTTGCACCCGCCCCCTCTCATGGACACTCCGTCTGTGGACAACATGAAATTCACCCTCGTGGAGGCGAAGCTCCCTCCCGTCAACAAACAGAAGACTTCCGTCAAGCGGTAGTCAGGGAGACCCACATGGCACAGGGACCCACTCACAAGACGACCGGCACTGGTATGCCGGTTGACGCCCCGATCAACGTCGCGAACCTTCCGCAGAAGAATTCGCGCGTGATCAAGAAGGGACCGGTCAAGCTGTAATGGCCGTCCGTCAAGTCAAAGACACCGCTGATTTCTTGAAGGCGATGTCAGCACAGGTGCAGTCGGCCGCGATCAATCGCGGTCAGACTGCGCCGCGTGTTGTCCAAGTTCAAGAAGGCGGATCGACACGCCGCTGGCGAATCACCCCCAAACCCTTTGGCGCCCGCGCTAGAGTGGAGGAAATGCCCTAATGGCCATCAGTCCATCTGCGTTCCCTAGGCGTCATACCATCCCTATCGTTGGCTCTGGTCCGTTGACGCTGAACGGTGGAGCATCTTCCACAGCGACCACCGCAGCGAATGTCACAACCGAAGGAGTCAACTGCTCCAACTTCCGAAAGATCGGTTTTGGTTATCGTGTAGAGGCTGTGAGTGGTGCCAACGGTGTTGGCTTTAATGTCGAAACTGCGGCTGAATTCGGTGGTGATTTCTACCAAACGAGAGCTGCTTTGACTGGTGTTGGCCCCGTACATACGTACAATATGCCGCATGTTGCCACATCATTTCGGATGCACATCTTTGAAGTCACCGGACCAATCATGCGTGTCAAGCTTTCTGGTAAGGCAGGCGCGAGATTCAAGGTGGATAGCGCCCGCTGGTTCGGCATCTCATGAGCCTCCACGTCGCCATCAACGCGAACATGGAGTTCTCTGATAAAGGCCTTCGTGACGTAGGTGACCCAAACGTCCTGCGTGAGCATCCCCGCTTGCGCAAGATCATCGACGTCTTCTCGGCCCACGTACAAGACGTCCGCAAGATGTATGAGTGTAATGCGTCCATAAAGAGTGGGCGCGTTGTCTCTGGAATGTCGAGAAAGGGGCACTTCATGCACATCGCACGGATGCCCCTCTGTCTCTGGGCCCCCGAAGCTCGCACGGACCCATACATTCTCCACGATAAGCCCAAACTCTGGAATAAGCTGAAAACCTGCTGGAAGCACTGGCGAACCGGCGGGTATCAGCCCATAGGTTAAACACCCTTCATAGGAGGACAGATGGAACTACGTCGCCAAACCGGCTTCGTACCCCACCGCGTATACGCCCCGTACCAAGACCTCGACGGCTCTGCCTGCTCGTACTACCGTATCGCAACCCCCTTGCGAACGATGCAGGAAATGGGCCTCGCGAAGTTCTTCAACGACCGTGGCTTTGCCATGCCCGAAGATAAGCGCATAGAGGAGATGTCGGGTGCTGATATCCAGTTGTATTACCTTCTACTGGATAAAGCGATCAACGAACGCGTCCAGGCTTACCGAGAACACAGAAAACAGAAGGACATGTTCGGTGCTTCCCCCCGAGCCCCTAAGATCGTCTTCGACTCAGATGACAACATCGAGTTCGTCGACATCTTCAATCCCAAGTTCAACACCCTCGGGACGCGTCTTCCTAGCGGTCAGGTCATCAAGAAGGGCGAGGCAGTCAACGTCACACTAGACGATGACCAACCTGACCTCGAGGTGTGGCGTGATGGCCTGGAGTATCCAGACGGCCCCTTCGACGTCGAACACAACCTGAAGAAGATCGACATGTATCGCGAGATCATCCGCGATGCAGATGGCGTCACCACCACCACCGACACGATGAAGGATCTCTTCTTCTCCTACGGAGCAAAGAACATCCATGTCTTCCCCAACTCTCTGCGCTCCGTCGATTACCCAGCCTTCAAAGTCCCCCGGCCTCGAAATAAGGTGCGCATCCTGTGGCAGGGCGGATACAGTCACTTCGTTGACTGGCACCCCATTCGCCTCGCTCTCGGACGCGTCTTTCGTGCAAGACCGAATGCAGAGCTGGTCGTGTGGGGTATGCTCTTCCCCGCGATACACCGCGAGGTGCCAGAAGGTCAGCTCGTCTCTGTCCCGTGGGGCCCCTACTCGAAGTACACCCTCAGGCTGGCCACCATTGGGCATCACATCAACCTAGCGCCTCTTGCGAGAAACAAGTTCAATGATTGTAAATCGCCCATCAAGGTCATGGAATCGGCTGCTACCTCAAGGCCAGCAGTCACCCTCGCAGCGGACGGGCCGGTCTATGGACCCCACATCGAACATGGAAAGACGGGCATGCTTTACGACCCGGAGAACCCCGATGACTTCGAAGAGAAGCTCATCGGAATGATCGATGACATCGCGCAATGCGACGCGATGGCTGAAGCCGCTCGAGAGTATTGGTGGGACACACACGACGCGACAAAGACGGTCCTACCCCTCTGGCGCTGGTACCGTGAACTCAAGGAGTCGTCATGAAGATCATGCGCAACTTCCCAGCCGCCGACTGGGATGAACTTATCACCAAATCACACCAAACGTCCCTCTTCGTCATGCGCGACTGGCTAGCGCTCTACCAGGACAGTCTGGATATCCTCGCTGCGTACGACCACAGTGGAAACATCATCGCGGGGCTAGTCACTCAACTCACCCCCGAGCCACTGCCCTTCGTCCCGTATCAGGGCCTCCTGCTCACACGCCGCGAGATGCCTGGCGTCGCGCGTGCGCTCCTCGAGGAAGCCGAGCGCATCGAGTCGCACATCCACATCACGAACGCCCCGTCACTTGTTGACATCCGCCCGTTCAAATGGCGGTGGAATGAGTCGAGCAAGCTGTGGTCAGACAGTGTGCATTACACAATGTTGTTTGATGCAACGTCGAGACCGTTTGATGACATTGAGGATTCCTCTGAGCCCGAAGAACTCGATCTCGATGAAGACCATCTTCCAAGGTTCATTGACTCGGTGGGGGATGCCCTGTGGCCGATCATGGAGCTGCCAAGCGTAAAGATTTACACGAACACTGCCGATGAGATGGTTGTTTGGGGAACTGACAGGCAAAACAGAGGGTACTATATAGCAGGAACACCGCGCTGTTCCGGCCTCGTTGTTGCCCTCGCCAAACGTCATGAACAAGGCGCAGACTTGTACGGTTGCAATTCGCCGTCCATGAACAAGAGGAAGCGGGTGTATGGTGCGAAGCTCCGAACTTACTACAGACTGGACCTGAGGAAATGAACGAGTACTGCCAGTTCTGCACAGAGGAACCAGGGAAGAGCCCTGACTGCAAACGCTGCGTAGCCGACATCGCAGCGCGTCGTATTCAGTGGTCATGGCTCGACACGCTTGAGGTGGATTGCATGGGTGTGAACGTGGCCCCCGCCTTCGGCCACATCATCCGCGCGATCACAATGGAGAATCTGAGGGAGACCAGGAATGAAGCCGCGACTGCTGATTGACATGCGAGCGGACTGCCGCCATGTGCTCGATGGACTCAAAGAAGACTTCGACATCATCGCGCTTGCCCCCACTACGGCTATCGGCGACCCCCCTGTCTGGCGAGGTGCCGATCCAACCGACCGAACCCAAGAGGCCCTCAACGCACACTGGCCATCCGTGGCTGGCGCGGTTGCGTTCGTTCAGACGCTTGATCCCAAGCCTGTGGCGGCAATCTTCTGGCAAACAGTCCTCCCTTTAGCGGCTGCCGCGGCGCTGGCGTGTCGCGAGAGGGGAATCCCCACGTATGAGATCAATCATTCGCGAATTGCGACTTACCAGCCTGGTCATTTTGAGTGTGGCAGCCTGGCTGATCATGTGGTCTGTAGCGACCATTTTGCTGATTTTCTCAAGACCAACGGCTGCTACCGCTCCCTGCGCCTGGGACAGCCAGCATACGATTGCTGGCCCCCCCGAGCCAAGGAGGATGTCAGAGCGCAGCTGAACGTGCCCCCAGGTGGTTTCTACGTCCTGAAGTGCTCGACGTGGATACATGGCTACTCCGAGTGGTCTTGTCATGAGTACTTCGAGGCTCACGAAATGGCCATCGTGAAGGCGCTCGTCAGGCTGCAACAGAAGATGGGGATCACGGTCCTCTGGTCCACGCGCGGGAAGGTCCCTGACTGGTACCGCGAGAAGCTGGGAAACAACCTCATGCAGCACGGATTCGATCCCGGCGGGTTGCTCATCACGGACGATGAACCGATAAAGGATCTGGTTGATGCATCAGATCTCGTCATCTCGCAGAAGTCGGGCGTGGCGGTCGATGCTGTCATGTCAAAGCGCCGGTCGGTGATGGCTGATTTTCGACCCCTTGCTGACGAATACGTGTGGCCGAACAAAGGGGTCACGATGGCGCGATCTCCCGACCAGCTGCTTGCATACTGCGAAGGGATGCTCGGGGGAGAGTACGACGCGGCGCTAGAGAAGGAGTGGGCGGATGACGCCCGCACATACTGGGGTGGTACTGGCGACGCTGGCGACCAGCTCATTGGAAGGATTCACAGACATGTTTAATCTGGCGTTCATCGGAAGTCAGATGGCATACGTAACACGCGACACAACCAGCATTGTGCTCCCGGATAACGTATCCAGCGATTCAGGAGTCGCTATGGGATTTTTCATCTTCGGTTGCGCTGTGCTTCTTTTCTTTATCTACGATGAGGTCAAACGGCATGTCTAACGCACTCCTGATCACAGGCGGGACGGGGACTCTTGGGACCGCGCTCCTTGGGAGCCCATGGAACGGCCCTATTCGCGTGGTCTCGCGGGATGAGCAGAAGCAGGACGCTCTCAAACCGCACTTCGAAAACAAGGGCGTCAGGTGGATACTAGGGGACGTGAGAGATCCTGAGAAGCTCCGCATGGCCCTCATAGGGGTGTCGACCGTCATCCACTGCGCCGCACTCAAGATCGTCCCACAGGGCTCGTATAATCCTGACGAGATGATCAAGACCAACATCATAGGAACCATGAATGTTATCCGAGAAGCAATACATGCAGGCGTTGAAAGAGTTATTGTCACCACCACCGACAAGGGGGTTGAACCGACCACTCTATACGGCGCAACTAAACTCTGTGCTGAGAGACTCGCGCAACAATCAAATATGTGGTCTTCCACCAATGTCTCCGTTGTCAGACTGGGAAATATCGAAGCTTCTAGAGGAAGCCTGACCGCCTGGATGGACAAGCTCATCGCAGAGGGCAAAAGCGTCCCCATCACCGACAAGGACATGACCCGCTTCTGGATCACACGCCAGGCGGCAGTCCACTTCATCTGGCTCGCCCTCGACAAGATGGAGGGCGGGGAGATCTTCGTGCCCAAGCTCCCGGCGAGGAAGGTCATGGATATGCTGCCAGTCGAGGCGAAGTACCACGTCATAGGCAGGCGCCCCGACGAGCGATGCTATGAGCCCCTCGTGGGCTACGAAGAGTTAAAGCACACCGACGAGTTCGAGAACCACTTCGTCATCAAGCCATGGCCCTATCAGGGCAACACAAGGAGAACCCATGCGTACCGATCAGACATCACCACCCCCGGTCACAGTGATGATCACGGCGAGAGCGGGCTCTAGTAGGCTTCCGAATAAGTACCGGCAGCTCATCGATCCGTTTTTCTCTATACTAAACCGAGTCCACGATCGGTGTAGTCTAGCTAACGTCGAACACGTCACTGTGGTTTGCCCAGATGAGGATGTATGGCGGTATTGTATCCGCCGTGATCTTGATTGCGAGTGCTGCCCACCCGACGACCGCGACGTCACTCGCCAGCTTCTTGAAGCTGCTGACCGCTTGAAGACCGAGCACATCGCCCTCGTGACCGGCGACGAGCCGTTCATTAGCCCGAAGGTGATTGACGATTCTATCGCACAATACTTCCGCCAAAACGTCACGTTTTTGTACCACGACCACCCCAAGGGGATGGAAGTCCGCGTATTGTCAACACAACTGCTCCGTGACATTGACAATCAGCTAAAGTCTTATCGCGAGCATGGGACAACCCTTGTCCAGCCTGAACGCTCCTTTGATGTCTCAACGTACTATTGGAGCAGTCTGTTCCACCCAGGCTTTGACATCGACTACTCCGTCGACACACCAGAAGACCTCGCCTTCGCCCAGAAAATCGCCTCTATGACCGCGTGGGATGCCCCCGCAGAAGAGATCATGAAATGCGCATCAGAAATACAGACATAGGACCGGGGCACCCCGTCTACATCATCGCGGAGGCCGGGTCGAACCATGCCGGACGCCTGGATCTCGCTCACGAGCTTCTCGACATCGCCTCCCGCGCGGGCGCCAACGCCATCAAGTACCAGCTGTGGGAGCCCCGCGACATCATCGTCGGTGGCCTCGTCGACCACAAGTTTGGTGACATCAAGAACTGGCTGGCCGACCTGAGGAAGCACGCCCACGACGTGGACCTCGATTTCATCGTAACCCCCTTCTCCGGTCGCGCTGTCGTCGACCTATGGGAGTACGTCGATGCCTGGAAGATCGCCTCGTTTGAAGCAGAATGCGACTGGGTCAAGATGGTGCTCGCGGATGAGCGACCGAAGTTCATCTCGCTGGGGCAGACCGACGACGCAACGTGGAAACGTTACTACGCAACTCTTACATGCAAGAACGTTATCCCTTGTCATTGTGTCAGCAAATACCCAACGCCGTTCGAGGAGGCGGGGCTATCCCGTCTACATCGAATGGGTCCCATACGAGGATACAGCTCACATACATCTGGGTGGAGTGACGTACTTGCGGCGCGGGCAATGGGGGCCCTCGTTATCGAAAAGCACTTTCGGCTGGCACAGCAGCCTGACGCCCCGGACAACCTCGACCACTCCCTCCCACCACACCATCTAAACATGATGATCCGCGACCTTCGCGAGATCGACGCAGCCATGCTCTACCGCGGAGAGTTCATCCCCTCCGAGCCACCAGCAGGACGAATCGTACACGGAGTGAAACCATGCTCAACGTCGCTCTCATCGGAGCAGGAGTCCACGGCTCCCGCTACGCCGCCCACCTCACCCGTTCCGCCGACCCTCTTGGATTCACCCTCCGAGGACTTTTCAGGCGAGATGAACATGCTGCTCGAAGGCAGTCCGGGCTGCTAGGATGTCACGCGTACCCAACGTTAGAGACGCTCTTCGAAGACTCGGAATTACATGCCGTGATAATTGCATCGCCACCGGACAGCCATGCGGACCTGATTCAAAGGTCCATCAATGCGGGCCTACCTGTTCTTGTCGAAAAACCCTATGTGAGCAGCTCCGCTACCTGGCTGGAAAGCCCCCTCGTGATGGTGGCGCACACCCTTAGGTTTCATCCCGCGTTCCGCCAGGCGCACCCACGCTCAAAGCACTTTTCTTTCTTTAGCAGACTGCCTAAGGAAGATCGCTTTCGTAACGGCGCCCTCCTCGATCACGGCGTTCACTACTTCGATGCCCTACGCTACCTTACAGGGGAGGAAGTTCGATCTGTCCGCTGTCAGACGTCTATGGTAGACTCAAGGGGTCTGGAAAACGCTTTCACAGCACACCTTATGCTCGGGTGGCATACCGCCAGAGTGAAAGTAGTGCAGGAAGGTGATGAGCGTCGCCAACGATTTGGTTGGGGTATCCTAGATACAGATCTCCTAGCTTGGGACGAGCCCACAGTCCGCGCCACGCTGATCGCATTCCGTGACGCCATCCTCGAGAAGAAGCCCTTCCCCATCACGAGCAGGGATGGTCTCGAGGCAGTTCGCATTGCAGAGATGTGCCGCCTGTCACGCGGCAAAGAGGTAATCCTTGGCCCTCTCCGTAGTACAAGCACGTAAGCTCATCGCCAAGTCCGTCAAAGGCGGTGCGAACGATCAAGATCTCAAGAACGACGCGATGGAAGCCCTCATCCTCGCGCTCTCTGAACTGAACACGGATCACTGCTACGAGTTCCTCGCCACCGCCGTCACCCTCACGTCTACCGCAGGTACAGCAGACTACACCGTTCCGTCCAACCTCCTGAAGGTGTACTCTGTCCTATGGGGCGCGGATTACGAGCTGGCCTATCGCAGTCAGCGGGTCGATGACCGCTTCCGCCCGGATAAGACGTCGAACTCTCCCCTTGGGTACAATCTCTACCCGCTCGGTGCGCTTACGAAGATGCGCCTCATGCCGAAGCCGGGCACAGACAACGTACTCATCAAGGTGAAGTACTACAGACGGATCTCTATCCCAGCGGCTGCATCGGCGACGGCTGGCGACATCGACCTTCCCACCGACTTTCAATACTGGCCAGTCTTCCAAGGAAAGGCGCACTTCTTAGGTGACCGCAACGCGCCCCCCATGCGCATTCAGTACTGGCAGCAGAAGGCGGACAAGACGCTCGCTCGGATGAAGTGGATGGACCAGCAGCACCCCGGCGAGACGGTCTCGTTGGAAGGCCGACCGGTCGGAACGGGTCTGCCCCCCGAGCACACCTGGAACGCTGTCATCGACGCGTATGGTTTCTAGGTGGAAGTCCACGGCGAGCCACTCAGCGGCGGTCTGGTAACCTCCCGCGACGCCTCCCTCCTCGCCCCCGGCGAACTCGTCCAATGCACCGAGGCGCACTACCGCCCGAATTCCATGGCCTTGCAGAAGGTTGGTGGGCGCGCTGTACTCAGGCAACACGCAACGACCCCCTTCCACGGCCTGGGGTACCTCGCGTTCGATGGCGGACGCGATAAGCTCCTCTACCAGCAAACGTCCATCTGGCAGACCGTCGATACAGATGGTAGTTCAACGGGGATCCATGTCACTGGGCGCGCGGGGAACAATCCACTCTCTGTCGTTCATTACGAAAACAAGTATGGCGTCGGGAATGGTGTCGATACGCAATGGCTCTTCACTAGCGGACTCTCTACTAGCGTAGCCGGTGATGGGGCCTCAGCAAGCGGTATCTTCCCCTTCGGCCTTACTACTGCCGTGAGTGGCTTCGCTGGGATTGTTTCTGCATACGTGATCTCAGCAGCACATCCCAACTACACAACTGCCTGGAGCCCAGAGACCCTCGTCATCACTCCACGTCTCCCGAGTGAGTTCACTAGGATCCTTTCTACCCCAGTACCACTTACAGGCACTGACTCGGTGGAGGGCAGCTTTTATTGGACCTACTGGGTCACAGAGTACATTAGCGCTCTCGATATGGAAAGCGGTGTCCCGCATGGTGTGCGTATCCCCCGAACCGCGTCAGGAGGTGCTGCAAGCGCTAAGATCGCTGGACACGTTTATGAACGCACACAAAACATCAGGCTGACTCTTCCCACTTCCGCAGAAAACGGAAGAACCACACATAGGAGAATATACAGAGGATCGAACCCTCTAACGTATTGGCAGCTAAAGAATGCAGGTCTGATCGATTTAGCGGGCGGCTCGTCCATTGTTTGTGCAACAGCGAATACGCTCCCGCTGATCGGCGAGCTAGTCACCACTCTCCCGCTGGCAGTGACCACGTACACCGACTACGGCGCAATCGCTGGGCTCCCCTTCGCAAGTATCACGACCGATGTTTTGGGATTCGTTGTCACCGTCCCACGCGATGGGCCCGCACCCAAGTGGACCACAGGCTCCATCTTTCAAGATTCGTTCATGTGCAACGACACGAGCGACAAGAGTCTTGTGCGTTACTCATACCCGAGTAAGATCTGGTCCTTCCCATCAATCTACTACTTTGACTTCGCTACAGAAGTTCACGATGATGTCACGTTAGTACAGTCTCTTGGGACACTCGCGATTGTAGGCTTGAAGAACTTCCTGTATCGCATCGACTACCTCCCACGCGAGACCGACAGCCAGTTCCAACAGGGCCGAGCCTATGAGAAGATCGCCGATCAGGGCATAAGCGGACCACAGGCCGCGGCCACCTTCACGATGGAGGGGACCACGCCCATGCTCGCCATGGCGAGTCGCACGGGCTTATGGCTCACAGACGGCTACCGAATTCGTGAGGCCACACGCGATCTCGACTGGACATCGCTTGTCGACATTGATGCTATCGACGACGCAGTTCTCATCAACGTACCGCACCTCTGGTCCCTCGTCCTCTACTATACGCCTGTAGGCGGCACTGGAAACACGAAAGCACTCTACCTCTCATATCATCCGCAGCACCTGAAAGAGGGTAAGTACCTCGCAGCCACCGGACCTGTCACGATCACTAACGCCGCCGGAGAGTCACACGTAGGGCGTGCGCGCGTGAAGCAAGCGGTCTACGGCGGGAATCAGCTCGATACCGTTGTATGGCTCTCCGCAACTGCTGGTCCTCCTGCGAATCAATACGCCATCTACAAGGAAGACCAAACCGCTATCGCCGCGCTTCCTATGAGCATCAAAACGCGGATGATCTACCCGAAGGGGCTCGACGCGGATACGCTCGTTGACCGCCTATACCTTCTCAGCACCGTCCGCGAGAACAACTTCTCAAACTCCGTGCGCGTCATCTCGAGGAAAGCGGACAAGCCGCTCGACAGTATCACAGGCGACTTCAAGGCTGTCGCGACAGGGATTCTCGATCGCATCCCGTATGCGTTTCACGCTGAAGCCTTCCAAGCCCACATCACAGGCAACAACTCTCCTGTACTTATCGGCGTTCGCTACGATGCAGAGGAAACGAAATAGTGGCGTACAAGTACGGCGGCCTCCCGAGCCTGGCTTCACTAGATGATGACAACTGGAAAGAGTCAAGAGATGCTATTCGTCTTGCGCTACATCGCATCGATCGAGCCCTCCATCAAGTCTACTCTGGCGCGAATACGTTGGGCAGCGGGGTTATCACGCCGCAGAATCTCGGGGGTCTCGGGGGTGGTAGTACTGTGACTGTCAATCAAGTAAACGAAGATGATCTAGTTGGTACTAACACTGACGGCATTCTCGTCTTCGGCCGCGGGGAGACGGACAGTCTTGCGCACGCGATCAGGGTAAGCCAAGAGGGTGAGATCCTGATCGCAGAGTTGCCCGGGACAGTCACCTTACCCAACAACTCTCAGTTAGTAAATTTCCCTGAATTCATTACACATATTGGAGTAATCCAGTATGCTACGTTAGAGAATGCGTCAGTCAACGAAATTGGCAACAACGTGATGTCCAAACTCAGCGCAGGAGTTTGGCTACCAACTGAAGATAATTGGGGAATCGATGTAACTGAAGATTACAGCCAAGCGGATGTGGGTTTGCTCACAATGCCCTCTCCTAAGGTCTACACTGCTGTTGATTCTGAATCCGGCGCTGCGACATTCAACGGCAGATACTATGTGGTTGGAACTCCTCCAAATGGCTGGCCAACGCTCCCACGATACTTAGGAGCAGATAGTGTCGGAACAGGTCATGCAAATACTACCGGCGGACTGCTTTGGAATGTAGCACGCTTTCGACGCGGTACTTTCTTCTTCGTTGCGGGCATTAACGGTTCCTACACCGGGATAATGACCATAACTCTTTGGGGCAGCCCAACTACAGAAGCAAGTGCAGCAATCTTTCCGCTTAAGCAGTGGTCCTTTAACGCAGACACCATCACCAACAATCACGTTTTACGTTTTGATGTTGAAACGCCGTTCATACGCTTGTCCATCGACGCTAGTGGCTCACCAGATGGATCAAATAATTATCAAATTCAGAAATTTGCTTGGGCGTTTCAAAGCTAATGAGATACCAAGATACACACAAAGACAGGACGCGATCAGCTCCGTTTAACCGCGGAACGCCCATCATGGGCATGAACCGCGCATACACCGGACCCTTGATGGTCTCAGCGAATGTTACGGGGGATATGCGGGTATTGGCCTGCGACAATGCGGGCAGACTGACCGTAAACAACGACTACTTAAAGCCGATGTATATCGAAAATATACCTGGGCAAGACATACAGGTCGACACCGAGTTTCCTCAAGTTACCACTCCTTTAGCAGAGATTCCTGGAATAGCAAATACAACATACAGCATAGGAATTATCTATTCGCGGGCAAACCAAGCCTCGCCGCATGACATCCACGCCGTCACACACGAGTTCGCCAGCGCCACGGGACTGGGACTAGCGAATGACATTCCGTTACACGGCAGCGACGTCCCAAAGGTCCACACCCACGAGTCGACGGTCACGGGCCGCTATACGACAGGCGCGGGTGTCTCCGCGACAGGAGTCAGCGTCTCCGTACGCCGATTCCGCGAATGCCTCCTCCAGATTGAGTTCGGCGCAATTACAGGAACCCCCGACGACATCACCATCCAACTCCAGTTCTCTGACAACGGCTCGACGTGGTACGACTATGTCATGGGACCCTTCGGCGCCCTCGTGCATACCGATAGCATCATCTCAACAGGCCTCCTCAGATGCTGGAGCTTCCGCGCTCCCGCCGAGAACCTGCGCCTGAAGGTCTCAACCAGCGGCATTGGCAACAATGAAGCCTTCTCTATCGAGACCGCACGCATCACGATGAAGAACTAATGTCACACACCATCGAAGTGCGCCAGCGATACCGATGCGATCTCACGCAGGTGGGGAAAAGCTTTCAGTTCAACCACATTCTTTCTGGAATAGGTACGCTTCAACAAGACGTTCAGGGGATCACATTCGACGGTTCGCATCTAGTCTTCTCCACCGAGCGGTTCACCATAAACGGCAGACCCTCTGGTGGACCCGTGCTCATCTTTGTAGACCCCGCTGCTGGAGCGGTAGTAGCAACTCTTCAAACGAGCTTGGGGTCTAATCTCAGCATCATGGACATCGCCTTCAGAGAGGAAGAGCCCCCCGGAACGGAAAATGCGCTAGGTGAGGGTTTCTGGGCAGTCGTGAGGAATGAGACTTCCGGTCTCTGCGACATCTGGGCACTCGACAGAAGTGGGCGCTTCATACGTCAAATCGTTGCTGGTCTCGATGGCTCGACGCATTGCATCGAGACTGACGGCTACTACCTCTACGTCACGATTCTTCCGACTGGCGGCCCCGCCGCGCAACATCTGTTCAAGTACACACCAGAGGGTGGGTTCGTCGCAGATTACCTCTTAGCCACCGCAGCCCTCAATACGGCAGGCGGCGTGACCTTTGATGGATACTTCCTGATCGAGAAGGCCGATCCCGATCTCAATGCCTTTCGCGTTTTCCAAACTTGGGACACGGCAGGAAACGTGATGAAAGCAACTGTGGCTGGCCCCGATCAGGCAGCCGAGCACGCAGCCATCACATTCGACGGCGCCAGCGTGTGGGAATTCGACACTGTGTTGGGACCATGAGCGAGATTCGAAAGACAAAATACTTCGTTGCGCAGACGCGCGTTCAGTCCGCGCTGGGCATCCCTGATCCCGTCAACGCGTGGTTTTGGCAAGGCCAGGGTTTCCGCGGTGAACTCTTCGCGCAGCATGACGACGACATCACGCCCAACGTCCCGCTGCCCAACATGTATAAACAGGACGCGGTTTTCACGCGAAAGACCTTCCGCCAGATCTACGATGAGTTCTTCGGGCCCGGCGGAATTCCCGAGAAGAAGCTCGAACGTGTTACAATGGAAACGGGTACCGTAAGTGGTACTTCAGTACTCTTTATCGACCTGAACGAGGGTTAAGATGCCAGATTTTGCTCAACAAGCTACAGACCGACTCAGCCAAAACTTCGGCACGAATGCTCAGCTACAGGCCATTCGGCAGATGTTCGCTGGGCTCATCGGCTCGCAGGGGGGTCAGGCCCAGCTCGCTGCGGGGTCTCGTGCGGGGAGCATCGCCACGAATGCCCTCATGACACAGCTCGGAAGAACGGGCGGTTCCGGCACAGGGATCGGGCGGATCGCGGCAGGTGTCGGACAGGCGGGCGCGTCTATTGGCCGGTCAAACGCGCAGGGGCAGATCTTCAACCAGGCACAGGGCCTCGGAACACAGAACCTGCTCGCACGCCTCCAGGCGCTCCCTGGGTTCGCACAGCAGCTTCAGTCGCAGGGGCAGGGCTTCGACTTCATGAAGCTCCTCACCGACATCTTGGGCGGCGTGAGCCTGGGTGGTGCGGCGAAGCTCATGAATCGACCGAAGGGTTAATGATATGGCCGCGACTCCACCGGGCGCACGGAAGCCGCCCAACCGCGATACGAAGACCGGATTCTCACTGAACGGGCTCGACCTCGGAGCGGCGGGTGATCTCGTCGATCCGGGAACCCTCGCGCTGCTCGGCATCCAACAGCAGAATCCCCCCGAGCAGGCACCAGTCGCAGGTGGCGGCGGTATACTGTCCACGCTACTCGCAGGCATCGGCGGCGGGCTCATCGGGCAGCCGGGTGCTGGCGCTGGGCTCATCCAGCAGCAGCAGGAGCAGATCGCTGCGACTGAGGCGGAGAATCGCCAGCTCCTGCAAGCGCATCGCGAACAGACGCTCGGACTCATCAAAAGCGGTATCGATCAGAAGCGACAGAACGCAAAGGACGCGAAAGACGCAACAGCCGAAGCGCTCGCAATAGAGCGGCAGGTTGAGCACGACAAGGGCGAACAACTCATCCGTAAGATGCGCGCTGAGACTGAGCGAATGCGCCAGCAAGGCATCCTCGACGACAAGCAAGCTGACAACGCTGTAGGCAGCATCACCTCGCTCATCTTCGAGGCCGGAGATACGTCCGACCAGATCAACACTCTTCTTGGAGAGAAAGACAACCTGACCTTCCGTGTCGGAATCACTAATCCAGAAACTGGTCAAGACACGTTCTACAACTCTCCAGAAGAACTGCGGATTGCGTACAACGGTTTCCTCGGAGACCTTCTCAACCAGATCCAAGACCAGGCAGGCAAAGCAGAAGTCAAAAGACTGTTTGACGAAGCGTTCGGACCTATTGAGAATAAGCTGAAACGGTATGAGCAGCGTGTGGCCTCCTTGGCCAAGAAGACTGACGAGGATCGCGATCAAAAGCCGCGCACGGGTAAGAAACGACCCCCCGCGAAGACTCTTACTGGCAAGATCGTCGAGGGCATACGCAGTAAACCCAGACGCACCTTCAGCACGCCAAAGGGTAGGCGCGCAGCATTCGAGGGCGACTTCTAAATGGGCTTCCTCACAGGAACCCTCAAAGGACAGAGCAGTGGGCGAGGCGGCTTCCTTGGAGGGGGCCGCCAATCTCAGCCCCGTGACAGGAAGCAAGAGGAGCTTGCTCGCCTGGAGCAATTCGCTGCCCTCTCAGACACCCCCGAGCCACCAGCCATTCTTGGTGCGCTCGAGAAGACCGTTGACATTATCTCCCGCCCCACCTTCACCGTCGCTGGTTTCATTGACGAGCTGTGGAATGAAGGTGGCTCGGTGGGTGATGCCTTCAAGCGGGCGAATCGAGAACTCTTCTCTGGAATCGGCGGGCTCCAAGGCGACAAGGAAACCTTCGGCGGCGTCATGGAGGACGCGGGTGTTCCCCGCGGCTCCTTCGGGTCTAAGATCGCCCCCTTTCTCTTCAACGAAACCGGCAAGGGCTGGAAGTTCGAGAAGGGCGGCGCGGCTGACATCGGCGCCCGTGACGTGGGCGGCTTCGCAGCCGACGTCCTCGTTGATCCCCTGACGTATCTGAGCTTCGGCAGCAAGCGCGCTGTTCAGACGCTCATCGGAAACTCCAATCTTCGTAAACATCTCGCGGCCACGGTCGGTGATGAGTCCGCGGCGAAGCTCCTCGCGAGCGGCAAGGTCCCCTTCACGCAGCAGGGGGCTAAAGTTCTGCTCGAGCAGGCCGAACCTCACATGGCCAAGTCGGTCAATCGGCAGTACAAGAAGCTCGTCAAGTCCCTCGCGAAGGGCGATGAGGAACTCATTGAGCAGATGTTCAGGCGCGGTGAGCTGGAGCTTCCTGAGGGTAGCGACCTGTTCTCCATCGCCGCCAAGTTGGAAGAGGCGATCCCGAAGGTCCAGCGCATCCAGAAGGCCGACCCCGCTGACGTCCTACGTGAGGCCACAAAGATCAACCTCATGGCCACCGAGACCGCGAAGGCCGCAGCCATCGGACGCATGGTCGAGACAGGCACGCTTCTCGGGCATCTCGACAAGGGCGGTGTGAAGTTTGCTGGCCGCACCATCCCTGGACTCGGGCGCGGGCGATTCCTCCCTCTCGCCAACCGAGTCTCCAAGATCACGAAGGAACTCGAGCAGACCACCTGGGGCGCTCAGTTCGTCGCAGGAACCAAGCGTCTGGATACCCTCTTCAATAACGCGAAGAGAGCCGCCAGGAACCTCCCAGGGTATACAGTGGCTCGGGCGTCATTCCGCAGCACCGTCGCCTCCATGGATGGGCAACTCGGGAAGTCAGTAGAGGATCTGGTCCCGAAGAGCTGGGCGAAGGAGACCGTCCGCACGGTTGGTGGGAAAGAAATGCCGGTGAGTGAGTATATCATTCGCCACATGAATGATCCACGGAAGTACCCAGCGAGCCAGCTTCCCGAGGTCGCCCGTGAGAGTGTGGAGCCCATCAAGCGCATGTGGGCAGAGTGGCAGGCTCAAGAGGTCCGCGAGGGTGTGAAGGACTTCGCCACCGCCAAGGCGGCTGGTGCACCCATCATGTTCAAGAGGGGTGGGAAGAGCCTTAAGGACCTATCCGACACGTTCAACGTCAGGATGGGCAGGCGAGTCGCGGAGGGCGACGGCGTCACCTCGTGGAATGAACTCACGAACTTCAAGACCCTCGATGAGGTAGAAGAGTTCGCTGCGATCATGAGGAAAGAGGGCGCGGTTGACTTTGATCTCGATCCGGTGCTTGATCTCAGGGAGCTGCTGCTCCGCCGCGGCCAGGCTCACAATCGCGCCATCTCCATGTCGCGGTTTGAAACTGAGATGCTCGGGAAGTTTGGACTGAGTAGCGAGACAGTGGCTCGGGAGACCTTCAAGCGGGTCATGCCCGAACTTGACTGGCTCATCAAGGAAGAGATAGATCAACTAGCTCGTATAGGGCATTCCACAGGAGGACTCCAAACATCACTCGGCGCACAAAGACGACACATTGGTGAAACACAACTGGCGCTGGGGAGCCCTGTACGAAAGCGTCCGTTCAAGAAAGCTCCAGGCACACCACCCCGCAGCGGCCGTCAGCAAAACCTGTTTTCTTTTAATGACATCAACGACAAATCGCGTGTGAAGATTGGTGACCTCTTAGCAAACGCGCAGGGACGTGTCGGAACTAAGGGGCAGAAGGTTAGTCTCGCTGGACTCAATCCCTCCGAGCAGTCAGTCTACTGGCTCGCACGAATCCAGAACGCCACGAGCCTCGACGAGATCGCTGAGCTGGTAGCGACGAACAAGGAGGTCATTGAGAAGGCGGCTCCGGGGCTGACAGAAGAGATCTACGAGCGAGTCGGCATCAGGCGCATGGAGTACCTGAATAGTTTCAATGAGCCCATGGTCATGGTCGCAGGGAGTCCCATGAAGGGCCACGCCATGCCTGAGGCTATCTCGGAAGAGATGACACGCATGAGTGATCAGCTCTTCCAAGATCCCGAGATGAACGTCATGCTCAAGGTCTTTGACATGGCGACCAACACCTTCAAACTGGGAGTAACCGGCGCGTGGCCTGCGTTCGTGTTCCGCAACCACTACAACAACATCATCCAAAACTTCGTCGACATCGGGCTCGCCGCCTTCGACCCCGTGAAGGGCCTCCGCGCTGCGACACTTATCGCTGGAAAAGAGGGGACGTTGATCACAAAGGCGGGAAAGCGGTATACATATAGCGAGATCAGACAGGTTGCGCGTACCATGGGTGTCATCCCCGATGATACCAATGTTCTTGAGCTGACAGGTGACGGCCGTTCTCTCCTTGATCTTATTTCACCTAAAATATCGGAAAAGGCACGCGTCCCCAATAACCTCATTGAACACCAGGCTCGTATGGTCAACTTCATGTCGCACATGGAAAGAGGCCTGGACCCCGTCGAGGCTGCGGCACGCGTGAATAAGGTTTTGTTCGATTACGGGGACCTATCGAAATTCGAACGCGAAGGACTCAGGAGACTTTTCCCCTTCTACACCTGGGTGAGCAAGAACGTCAGGCTCCAGGCGGAACAGATCCTCACCGAGCCAGGGCGGGTGAGCGCCACCCTCAAGGCACAGGCGCCCAACGTCGGTGACACCGGACCCGACCGCGACATGCTCCCTGCCTATCTGCAAGGCGACTTCATGGTGAAGATGCACAAGGGGAAGGATGGGAAGCAGGTCTTCTTAACAGGCATCGACATTCCCTTCGGTGCGGCCATCGACCAGATCTTCGGCACGCCCACACGCAATGCACTTCTTCAAAATCTGAATTCGATAAATCCCTTCATGGCGGGAGTCATCGAGCACGCCACCGGCCGTGACCTCTTCACAGGGAAGAGTCTGGAAGAGCGGCAGCAAATCAAGGCCATGGGCCCAGTCCTCGACACCATGCCTAAGCCCATCCGCGACTGGCTCGAATTCCAGAAGTTCGTGGACAAGGATACTGGCGAGGCGAAGTACGACATCAATGGGACGAAGGCCTCGCTGCTCTTCAAGGGGTTCTTCCTCTCGAGGTTCTTTGGCTCGGCGGAGTCCTTTGCACGCACGCTGAATGACGACGGGCTTGGGAGCGCGCTTCTAGACTTCTCGACTGGCGCGGAGTTCAGGGAGTTCGATCTGAGTGAACGCGAGAGAGCGCACGTAAATGCGCGCATCCGGCGGCTCGAGGGGGCGTTGAAGAAGCGGGGCGTCGTGCGTGAGTTCAAGCGAGTGTTCGCGCCAGAGGGCGGCGAACTGAAGTCGAAGTTGCCACAGAAGCGGAAGAAGAGGAAGGGAGGATTCTTGTCGCGATGAAACTTTGGAAGCAGGCTCTCGTGACTGGTCTCACCAGTTTGTTCATTGCTGGCGTCACGACATACGTGATGGCCGGATACCGTCTAGGTCAGCTGGAGGGTCTCATGAAAGCCATGTATGACGATATCCAGCTCATCAAACAGACCCTCTTAGGAGGTTAGCATGTTCAGTTTTCTCAAGAAGGCCTTCAAGTACACCCTCGCACCCATCATCATGCCCGTCGTCGAGCTGATCCTCATCCCGTGGGTCCACAACAAGGTGGTCAGGACGGAAAACGACCGCAAGAGGTTCGACCTCATTGCGGCCATTGCGCAGGAAGCTGCGGAAGAGGCTGTTCTTCACTACCCCGAGTCGAGCGTCGATGATCTCATCAAGCAGGTGATCGACACGACGGCAGAGTCGTACCCCACCTCGAGCCTACTCGTCATTATCCGAGTGTCGGCCGCGGCTGTCAGGCGGGCGTACCACGAGTATCACGG